>ERZ1106983.860-NODE-860-length-32806-cov-22.889530_pt1 | contig 32806 bp, 30 predicted proteins | sample MGYA00403693_ERZ1106983 | MGnify/ENA primary metagenome ERZ1106983 (study PRJEB35170, sample SAMEA104062420) | human gut metagenome | biome: human gut; feature: human-associated habitat; material: faeces | place: Denmark | collected 2012-07-13 ...
GGCTCTCCCTTTGGGAGAGCTGGCAAGCCCGACAGGGCTTGACTGAGAGGGCGAGGACGCCACACAAAAAAGCTCCCCCTTTCGGGGGAGCTGGCGAACATAGTGAGCCTGAGAGGGTTTATTTTACCATTTACCCAAGCAGTACAACGGCGTAGCGCACGCCTTCGTTTACCACATAGGCAACGCCCAGCTTGGTCTTGCCGGCGGCGGCAGACTTCATGGTGTCGGTCACGATGCCGTCCTTCGGCAGGGTAAAGCTGATATAATCTTTTCTGGAATCCAGATCCGTGTCAATGTAAAAGCCCGGGACAAAGTCGTTTGCACCCAAAATGCCCATGCCGATGCTTTCAAATGCGGTGGCATAGTTGCGCTGCAGCAGGCTGGTCTTGGCAATGTCATTGGCGCTGCCAACGCGGTAAAGCTCGGTCTTATTTGTATTGGCAGAGCAGGACACCGAGGTGGCAGAGACCCAGTTGGCAATGCTGTAGGCCTTGTCGCTCAGCTCCTCGCTGTAGGTCATGCCGAGCTGCTCGCACAGCGCCTTTGCGCTGCTGGCATCCGAATGCTTGGACCCGATCGGCACACCTGCACTGCCGTCACAGGCGGTAAATACGGCCAGTGTCATCAGGCTGGCCAGCAGACAGGCCAGTAATTTCTTCCATTTTTTCATAAAACGATGCTCCTTTCTGTTCTGAGGTCGTTGCGGGTTTGCGTCCGGTGCGGCGGACGCAGCTTTTTGCTTTCTTCTGCATCCATGATACCTTTTTTTGACGGGAAATGCAATCGTTTTGGCACAAAAAAACAGGCTGCCGTGCAAAAACACGGCAGCCTGCGGAAAAAACTTTATTTTGCGTACTCCACGGCGCGGCTCTCGCGGATGACGTTGACCTTGATCTGGCCGGGGTAATCCAGCGTATCCTCGATCTTTTTGGCAATGGAGCGTGCCAGCAGGATGACCTGATCATCGCTGATGACGTCGGGCTTGACCAGAATGCGCACCTCGCGGCCTGCCTGCACGGCAAAGGCCTGCTCCACACCCTCGAAGCTGGAAGAGATCTCCTCCAGATTTTCCAGACGCTTGACGTAGCTTTCCACGTTCTCGCGGCGGGCACCCGGGCGGGCGGCGCTGATGGCGTCGGCAGCCTGAATGATGAAGGCCAGCGGGGTCTTGGGCTCCACGTCGCCGTGGTGTGCTTCAATGGCGTGGATGATCTGGGTGTTCTCCTTGTACTTGCGGCAGATGTCCACGCCGATCTGGACGTGGCTGCCCTCGATCTCGTGATCCAGCGCCTTGCCGATATCATGCAGCAGGCCGGCGCGGCGTGCCATGGTGACATTCACGCCCATCTCGCCTGCCAGCAGACCGGCTACCCAAGCCACTTCCATGCTGTGGGTCAAAGCATTCTGACCAAAGCTGGTGCGGTACTTCAGCCGGCCGATCAGCTTGATCAGGTCGGGGTGCAGGCCATGGATGCCCAGCTCCATCACCGCACGCTCGCCCTCGCGCTTCATCTGCAGTTCCAGATCGTGGCGGCACTTTTCCACCGTCTCCTCGATGCGGGCGGGGTGGATACGGCCATCGCCGATCAGACGCTCCAGCGTCATGCGGGCCACCTCGCGGCGGGTCTGGTCAAAGGAGGACAGGGTGATGGCTTCCGGGGTATCATCGATGATCAGATCCACGCCGGTAGCAGTTTCCAGCGCGCGGATGTTGCGGCCCTCGCGGCCGATGATGCGGCCCTTCATCTCATCGCTGGGCAGCGGTACCACGCTGACGGTGGTCTCGCTGCAATGGTCGGCAGCGCAGCGGCTGACGGCCTGCCCGATGAGGTTGCGGGCGATGTTATCGCAGTTTTCCTTCAGGTCGGTCTCGTAGGCGGCAACGCGCACGGCCTTTTCGTGGGTCAGCTCCTCGTCCACCTTGTGCAGCAGCACCTCGCGGGCATCCTCCTGACTCAAGCCGGCCAGCGTTTCCAGACGCTCCATCTCCTTGGCGCGCAAAGCGTCGATCTCTGCCAGACGCTCCTCGGCTTCAGCGGCGCGCTTTTTCAGCTCTTCTTCCTTCTTTTCCAGCGCTTCGGTCTTGCGGTCCAGCGCCGTCTCCTTCTGGTCGATGCGGTTCTCCTGACGGCTGATCTCCGCACGGCGCTGCTTGATCTCCTTGTCGGCTTCTGCCTTCTGGGCATCGACCTCGGCTTTCAGACGGAAAGCCTCGTCCTTTGCTTCCAGAACCGCTTCCTTGCGCTTCTGGTCGGCGGTCTTGATCGCCTCGTTCACCAGCCGGGTAGCCTCGGCTTCGGCGCTGCCAATCTGGGCTTCGGCGGTCTTTTTACGGTTGTTGTAACCAATAAAATAGCCCGCAGCCACACCGACAGCACCAACGATCAAGGCCACGATCACTCCGATCGCGGTCATTGCGTTCACTCTCCTTTGTTTCAATTCAATGCAAAATTAAAAGCAGGAGACGCTGCGCAGCAGGACACGGGCAATGATATAGAAAGAGCTTTCAATCCAAAAAGTGACACCAAAACCATACGCACCACCAAAAACCGGCGGCACGGGCAAAAGCATACGGCTTTTCTCTCTACGGTTCCATTTTATATCAAACAGGCACGCTTTGCCTGAAACGGGTACAGGGTCACACAGAAGCCTGCGTACAGCGTCTTTGATTCCATACTACTAATTATAGTACGAAACATTTGCCCGCTTGTCAAGAGGAAAACCCTGCCCGCAGAACATTTTGTGCAGAAAAACAAAAACTGGAACGAAACTCCCTCAGTCAAAACCTGTCGGTTTTGCCAGCTCCCTCGGGGAGGGAGCCTCTGGCGTGCCCGCAAACTTTGCACTTTAGCCGGAAACTTTACCGTTATGCCAAAGGCCCCATCCCAGAGGGGGCTGTCGCCGCAGGCGACTGGGGGAGTTCGTTCCCCAAATCCCCTCCCCGTGAAAATGGGATAGCGGAGCGTCCGCAGACGCTCCGCTATCCCGAAATTTATAGCAATTCAACTTTTTAATGCAACAGCAACAGCGTTGAATTGCATATCGCAAATATGCTGTTTGACTGTTGCACGAATTTCTTGACTTGCGATAAAATAATTTTTCCGCTTATTCCAGATACATCCGCCGCAGCCGCATCAGGCGGGCGGGGGTCAGGCCGTATTCGGCTTCCAGATAGCTCTCGGCGCTGCCGTAGTCCTGCCGGATGGTGCGCAGCACAAAGGGCGCAGTCTCCGGGTCTACCCCGGCGGAGGACTGCCAGCGCAGTTTTTGCGCCGGGTCGGCGGCGATCTCCGCGGCATGGTCAGCCATGGCCTTTTCGATCTCGGCGGCGCGGCAGAGGTTGGTGCGGGCGTAATCCGCGCAGATGGTCTCGTCCGAAGCGCCCAGCGCCAGCAGGATCAGCATGGCGGCGACACCGGTGCGGTCCTTGCCCGATGTGCAGTGGAACAGGATGGGCGTTTCGCCGGCTTCCAGCGCACGGAACAGCTCCTTGAACGCCTTGTTGCCGGTGAGCATCTGCCGATATATCATCTGGGTGAGGTTCGTCCCGGCGGGGGCGCTCTGCACCAGCCGCTGGATGTCGTTGGGCGAAAAATCAATCTCCTGCCCGGTGGCATCCCGCAGGCCGCAGATCTGCACCAGCCGTGCGCCGTCCGGCACATAGTCCGGCAGCTTTGCGGCTTCTGCGCCGCTGCGCAGGTCAAGGATGAGCCGCAGCCCCAGCCCGTCCAGCCGGGCGCGGTCGGCTTCGGTGGTCAGCCGCCCGGTGGGGAAGCCCCGGTAGATCTGTCCCCACTTTACGGTCTTGCCCTCATCGGCATGGTAGCCGCCCAGCTCCCGGAAATTGTTGCCGCCCGCAAAGGGCAGCTGGGTGCCCGGGGCGGGATGCTCCGGGGCGGGATGCTCCGGGGCAGATTTTGCGGCGGCGCTGGAAAGCACCGGCGCGGTGTAGAAGGGCTTTGCAGGCCGTCCCCGGCGGGGCGGCAGGCTGGCGGTGCTGCCCAGGACTTCTAACAGATAGCTGCGCAGCAGGTCGATATAGGCAGAACTGGTGTCCCGCCGCTGCACCAGCGAGACGCACAGCGGGGGCATATCTTCCAGCAGCACGTCCCGCACCCGGTCCAGCTCCCGGCGCGCGCCGGGCTCGTAGCGGGTCAGGCAGGTGCACAGCTGCTCCTGCACCAGATAGTAGGCCTGATAAAAGCTGGGGCCGATCTCGGCGTTGGGCGCAAAGCCCGCCCGGGCACAGGCCGCCCACAGCGGGCTGAACAGATCCTGCCGCAGGCTGGGCAGCAGCACCCGCTGCCCGCGCAGCTCTGCCAGTGGGATGCGCTCTTTTTCCCAGAAGGGATGTCCCCGGGGCACCAGCAGGCAGGCGGGGTCTGCCCGCAGGGTGGTGCGCGCCAGCACCGGCGCGGCACAGCCAAGGTCGATGACCAGACCCGCGTCCAGCTCGCCCTGCTCTACCCCGTCAGCCACGGCATCGTTGTCCAGCAGACGGAACCGCATCTCCACATGGGGGTACTGCTGCCGGAACTTGTCCAGCTGGGTCTCCAGCCCGGGCAGATAGTCCGGCACCAGCGCCACGCTGATGCCGATGCGTACCGGCTGGGCAGACTGGATCTCTGCCCGCAGCGCGGCCTGCATCTGCTGGAACTGCTCCACCACCGGGGCGGCATGGCGCTGTAAACTCATGCCCCGGTCGGTGAGCGCCAGCTTGTGGTGGGCGCTGATAAACAGCGGTCCGCACATCTCGGCTTCCAGCGCAGAGATGCTCTGGCGCAGCGCTTGCCGCGACAGGAACAGCCGCTGTGCGGCGCGGGTATAATTCATTTCTTCGCACAGGGTCAAAAAGTAGTGCAGCTGGCGGATATCCATGGTCTCCTCCCGGGAAAGTTTGTTCTTGAAAAAAGAATACCGCTTTTTCGGCGGAATGTAAAGAGAAGGGCAGCGTATTTTTGTTATTGCCTTTAGCGGGCTCGCCCTCTCAGGCGCTAACGCGCCAGATTCCCCCTTTTGTCGCTGCGCGACATCTTCCCCCGGCGCGGGGGAAGTCTTTCCTCAAAGTGGGAGCCTTTGGCAGTCCACGCAAACTTCATCTCCTTGCCAAGGCCTCTCCCTTTGGGAGAGGTGGATTTGCGAAGCAAAGACGGAGAGGGCGAGGATGCTATCCGTTGTGCTCCTTCAAAAAAAGGAACACCGGAACGCCCGCAGGTGTTCCGGTGCCCCGAAGTTTAAATAAGGAAGATCAGATCAGGCTCAGAGCTTCTTCATCGCCCACCAGAATGAAGTCCGGGTGCAGCTGCAGAATGCTTGCGGGCACCTCCGGGGTGACGGGGCCGAAGAAAGCCTTCTTGACGATCTCGGCTTTGCCTGCGCCGTTGACCACCATCAGCACCTTGCGTGCCTGCATGATGGTGCGGATGCCCATGGTGTAAGCCTGCTTGGGCACCAGATCCACGTTGCCGTCAAAGAAGCGCTTGTTGGCTTCGATGGTCTCCTGGGCCAGATCCACGCAGTGGGTGCCCAGATCAAAGGCATCGTGGGGCTCGTTGAAGCCGATGTGGCCGTCATGACCGATGCCCAGCAGCTGCAGATCCACGCCGCCCACGCTGCGGATGACCGCATCATAGCGCTTGCACTCGGCCTCGGCGTCCAGATTGGTGCCGTCCGGCAGGTTGATATGGGCGGGGTCGATGTTCACATGGTCGAACAGGTTGCGGTGCATAAAGCTCCAGTAGCTTTCCGGGTGATCCTTGGGCAGGCCGCGGTACTCGTCCAGATTGACGGAGGTGACCTCAGAAAAATCCAGATCCCCCTCGTTGTAGCGCTCCACCAGCTTCTCATAGGTGCCCACGGGGGTGCCGCCGGTAGCCAGACCCAGCACGCAGTCGGGCTTCATGATGACCTGCGCAGAAATGATGTTTGCTGCCTTGCGGGACATATCAGCGTAGTCCTTTGTACGAATGATCTTCACGATAAACGACCTCTCTTCTTCATTTACTCATTGTGGGCGGCGCACAGCGGCACACGCCCGCATCTAGTCCAAGTTTATCACATTTGCCGACGGAAAGCCACAAAACGGCACAATTTTTCCGATTTTCCGTTTCTTTTGGAAAAAGTGCCTTAAAAACCGGTTGAAGTATCGTTCTTTTGCACAAAGGGGGTGCGCAGGGAGTCAGTCTGCAAACCCGGCCTTTTGCAGGGCGGTGAGCAGCAGCGGGATGAACACCAGCTGCGCCACGATGCCCGGCACGGCGGTGAACAGTGCCCCGGACAAAAAGGCGCTGAAGGGAAAGCTGCCGCCGGTCAGCCCCGCCAGCACAAAGCGCACGATGCCCCACACGATGCGCCCGGACACCATGGCGGTCAGCAGCACGGCGTACAGCGCGGGCAGAGTGTGCTTTGCCCTGCGCCACAGCAGCCCGGACACCAGCCCGTAGGTGGCCAGCTCAAAGGCCATGGAGATGGCCACCGGGAACATGGGCGGCATCCCGAACAGCACCGAGCGCAGCAGCGGGGCGGCAAAGCCCACAGCCAGCCCCCACGGGCCGCCCAGCACAAAGCCGCACAGCAGCACCGGGAAGTGCATCGGGCAGAGCATATTGCCCACCTTGGGTACCTGTCCGGTGAGCAGGGGCAGCACAAAGGCCAGCGCTAAAAACAGGGCAGCCGGCACCAGCTGCCGCACGGTTTGAGTGTTTTTGGTTTTCATAAGGGTCCCTCCATTTTCAGCCACAAAATAAAAAGGAGCCTGCCCCGGCATTCCATGCCAAAGGCAGACCCCTTCGTGGCGTCTGTTTCAAAAAAATATTGCTTGCTGGGATAAGCGGCAGGCTGCTGCCCGCCCGTGCCCGGCTTCCTGCCGGAACGATGGTCAAAAGTATAACAAACCATTTTGCCCCTGTCAAGCGGGGCAGGATGTCTGCAAAATAGACAAAAATCGGTCTGTTCGCAAAAAAATTTCCCCGGGGCTGTACATTTTGCTGGAAGAAGCTTGACCTTTTTGCGCAGAATGGATAATATAAAATTGAAAAAAAGCGCGCTGCGGCAGTCTTGACGCCGGGGCGCTGACGAGAGGCTTTTTTGAGCGCATGAATTCTGAGGTTCATACGGGAGGACCATCATGACAAATGCTGAAAAACTTACCCTGAAAAAGCACGCCTGCCACATCCGCATGGGCGTGATCGAAGGGACCCACAGTGCAGGCTGTGGTCATCCGGGCGGCAGTCTGAGCATCGCAGACGTGCTGTCTTATCTGTACTTTAAGGAATTGAACATCGACCCTGCCCAGCCTAAGATGGCAAACCGCGACCGTCTGGTGCTGTCCAAGGGTCATGCCGCCCCGGCACTGTACGCAGCGCTGGCAGAGCGGGGATTCTTCCCGGTGGAAGAGCTCAAGACCCTGCGCAAGATCGGCAGCCGCCTGCAGGGCCACCCCAACATGAACAGCGTGCCCGGTGTGGATATGTCCACCGGCAGTCTGGGTCAGGGCATCTCTGCCGCCTGCGGCATGGCGCTGGGCGCAAAGCACGCCGGCTCTGCCGTGAACGTTTACGCCATTCTGGGCGACGGCGAGGTGGAAGAGGGCGAATGCTGGGAGGCCTTTATGTTTGCCGCCCACTACGGCCTTTCTAACCTGTGCGTGATGCTGGACCGCAACCATCTGCAGATCGACGGCACCACCGAGACGGTCATGAACAGCGCCCCGCTGGAAGATAAGCTCCGCGCCTTCAACTTTAACGTGGTCACCATCAACGGCCACGACTTTGACCAGATCGAGAGCGCCGTGCAGGCTTTCCACGCCGAGACCGAAAAGCCCACCTGCATCATTCTGGATACCGTCAAGGGCAACGGCGTTTCCTATATGACCAATTCCGTTGCATGGCACGGCAAGGGCCCCAACGATGAAGAGTATCAGGTGGCCATGAACGAGCTGAACGCCGCCTATGCCGCGCTGGAACAGGAGGAGAACTGAGATGGCAGACGTGAAAAAGATCGCGACCCGCGACAGCTACGGCAACACCCTGAAGGAGCTGGCAGCGGAAGGCCACGATGATCTGGTGGTGCTGGACGCCGATCTGGCCGCCGCTACCAAGACCGGGATGTTCCAGAAGGCATACCCGGACCGTCACTTTGACTGCGGCATTGCCGAGGGCAACATGGTAGGCGTGGCTGCAGGTCTGGCAGCCATGGGCTATGTGCCCTTTGTTTCCAGCTTTGCCATGTTCGCAGCCGGCCGCGCCTTCGAGCAGGTGCGCAACTCTGTGGGCTACCCTCACCTGAACGTGAAGATCGGCGCTACCCATGGCGGCATCTCCGTGGGCGAGGACGGCGCTTCCCACCAGTGCTGCGAGGACTTTGCCCTGATGCGCAGCATCCCCGGTATGACCGTCATCTGCCCCGCCGACGATATCGAGGCACGCGCCGCTGTGCGCGCCGCCTACGCCATGGAAGGCCCTGTCTACCTGCGCTTCGGCCGTCTGGCTGTGCCGGTGTTCCACGATGAGGCCAACTACCACTTTGAGCTGGGCAAGGGCGAGCAGCTGACCGAGGGCAACGATATTGCCATCATCGCCACCGGTCTGATGGTCAATGAAGCCCGCATGGCTGCCGAGCAGCTGGCTGCCGAGGGCATCCACGCCCGGGTCATCAACATCCACACCATTAAGCCCTTGGACGAGGAGATCGTCATCAAGGCGGCAAAGGAGTGCGGCAAGGTCATCACCGCCGAGGAGCACAACGTCATCGGCGGTCTGGGCGAAGCCGTCTGCGCCGTTCTGAGCGAGAAGCAGCCCACCCCTGTGCGCCGCGTAGGCGTGCAGGACGTGTTCGGCTGCTCCGGCCCTGCATGGGATCTGCTGAAGAAGTTCGGTCTGGACGCTGCCACCATCTGCAAGACCGCCCACGAGATGCTGGGCAAGTAAAAACAGTTTACCCCTATACCGCCGTGCCTTTCGCCCGGCGGTATTTTTTTGCACCTGCGTGACCCGGTCACGGAAAAGCGGGCGGCGTATGGGGTATACTGAGGATGTCAGTAAAACACAACACCCATTCAGGAGGGAAAAAATATGGCAGTCATCAACATTACCAAGGAAAACTTTGCACAGGAAGTGCTCCACAGCGAAAAGCCCGTACTGCTGGACTTCTGGGCCAGCTGGTGCGGCCCCTGCCGGATGCTGAGCCCCGTGGTGGACGAGGTAGCCGAGGAGCGCACCGATGTGAAGGTTGGCAAGGTGAACGTGGACGAGCAGCCGGACTTGGCGGCGCAGTTCGGGGTGATGAGCATTCCCACCCTGCTGGTGTTCGAGCAGGGCAAGCTGGTGCGTCAGGCCGTGGGCGCCCGCCCCAAGGCCGGTGTGCTGGAGCTGCTGGGCTGAATTATTCCGTAACAGCAAAGCGCCCGCCCTGTGGTTCGAGCAGAACCACGGGACGGGCGCTTATTTTATATGGAGTTCAGAAGAAAAATGCGGGTTTCAGTTTACAGCTGGGGGCCTGCGGAGACCAGAGCCTTGCCGTGCTCGTTGCCCTCGTACTTAGCGAAGTTCTTCACGAAGCGGCCAGCCAGATCCTTTGCCTTCTCTTCCCACTGAGCGGCATCTGCGTAGGTGTCGCGGGGGTCGAGGATGGCGGGGTCGACACCGGGCAGAGCGGTGGGAACCTCAAAGTCGAAGTAGGGGATCTTCTTGGTGGGAGCCTCGTTGATGGCACCGCTCAGGATGGCGTCGATGATGCCGCGGGTATCCTTGATGGAGATGCGCTTGCCGGTGCCGTTCCAGCCGGTGTTGACCAGATAAGCCTTGGCGCCGCTCTTCTGCATCTTCTTGACCAGCTCCTCAGCATACTTGGTGGGGTGCAGCTCCAGGAAGGCCTGGCCGAAGCAGGCGGAGAAGGTGGGGGTGGGCTCGGTGATGCCGCGCTCGGTGCCTGCCAGCTTTGCAGTGAAGCCGGACAGGAAGTAGTACTGGGTCTGCTCCGGGGTCAGGATGGAGACCGGGGGCAGAACGCCGAAGGCGTCAGCAGACAGGAAGATCACGTTCTTAGCTGCGGGAGCAGAAGAAACGGGGCGCACGATGTTCTGGATGTGGTTGATGGGGTAGGACACACGGGTGTTCTCGGTGACGGACTTGTCAGCGAAGTCGATGTGACCCTCGGCATCCAGAGTGACGTTCTCCAGCAGAGCGTTGCGCTTGATGGCGTTGTAGATATCGGGCTCGGAGTCCTTATCCAGATTGATGACCTTAGCGTAGCAGCCGCCCTCGAAGTTGAACACGCCGTTGTCGTCCCAGCCGTGCTCGTCATCGCCGATCAGCAGACGCTTGGGATCGGTGGACAGGGTGGTCTTGCCGGTGCCGGACAGGCCGAAGAAGATGGCGGTGTTCTCGCCGTTCTTGTCGGTGTTGGCAGAGCAGTGCATGGAAGCCATGCCCTTCAGCGGCAGGAAGTAGTTCATCATGGAGAACATACCCTTCTTCATCTCGCCGCCGTACCAGGTGTTGACGATGACCTGCTCCTTGCTGGTGATGTTGAACAGCACAGCAGTCTCGGAGTTCAGGCCCAGCTCCTTGTAGTTCTCGACCTTAGCCTTGGAAGCGTTGTAAACAACGAAATCAGGCTCGAAGTTCTCCAGCTCCTCAGCGGTGGGACGGATGAACATATTGGTAACGAAGTGTGCCTGCCAGGCCACTTCCACGATGAAACGCACTGCCATGCGGGTATCCTTGTTGGCGCCGCAGAAAGCATCCACGACGTACAGGCGCTTGTTGGACAGCTCCTTCTGAGCGATCTCCTTGACAGCCTTCCAAGCCTCCTGAGAAGCGGGGTGGTTGTCGTTCTTGTACTCATCGCTGGTCCACCACACGGTGTCCTTGGAGTTCTCGTCCATCACGATGAACTTGTCCTTGGGAGAACGGCCGGTGTAGATGCCGGTCATCACGTTCACAGCACCCAGCTCGCTGACCTGACCCTTCTCGTAGCCTTCCAGCGCGGGATTGGTCTCCTCGGCGAACAGCTGCTCGTAGGAGGGGTTGTGCACGACTTCAGTCGTGCCGGTGATGCCATACTTGGTAAGATCCAACTTTGCCATATTTGCGTACCTCTACTTTCGTTTGATCCTTACATAACTCTGTGTAGGAGATGCAGCGCCATTTATGGTACGGACACCGCATAAGGGGGAGACAGCACAGAACGATGCAATGCAAATTCTCCTGTCTATCATTATACACAAAAGCTTTCCAAAAGCAATAAATGGAAGGTTCTGTTTGCAAAAAAGAAACAAATTTCATAAACAGACCTTCCCGTATAAAGTAAATTCACGAAGCCCGGCAGGGATGCAGACCGTGAAAAATAAGGCGGGACGGGAGAAAACCGACATTTTGATAAAACTTTGACAAGCAGGGATACATGGAGAAACAGGTCGCCTTGGGCAGTTTTGTCCCCAATTTTCCGCAAACTTTGTCTCTTTGTGCAATTTTTGCGTTGGTTCAGCTGTTTTTGTGGCAAAAGGACTTTACTTATGTTATACTTGTTTTATAAGAAACACTTTTTCCGTCCGCTGCGGCGGCTATACATATAAAGGAAACTGCCATGAAAACCATCTACATCCTGCTCACCCGTTCCGGCACGCTGCTGTCCAAGCTGGTCTATGCCGTTACCGGGGCCAGCTATACCCACGCATCCATGGCGTTTGACGAAGAGCTGAACTGTCTGTACAGCTCCACCCGCAAAAACGGCTATACCATGTTCCCGGCGGGTCCCAGCAAGGAATACCTGAACAAGGGTGTTTTCCGCCTGCGCGGGGATGCCCCCTGCGCGCTGTATGCGCTGGAAGTCACCGACGAGGCCTACGTCCGCGCCCGCCGCCGTGCCGAGCACATGATGGCGCGGGGCGAATTGTACCGCTTCAACACACTGGGGCTGATCTTGTGTGCACTGCATATCCGCTGGCAGCGCCGCCGGCATTATTTCTGCTCCCAGTTCGTCAGCGAGGTGCTGAAAAAGAGCGGCGCGATGGAGCTGCCCAAGGACAGCACCCTGATGCACCCCAACGACTACGCCCAGCTGCCCCAGCTGAAGTGTCTGTACGAGGGATGCCTTGCCGACCTGCCCCAGCGCAAGGCCATGGAGCTGGGTGAAGCGCCTACCGTGGTCAGCGTGTATCTGGGGCTGATGCTGGGTCTGGCCAAAGCCGGGGTGCGCAAGATTTTTTGAAAAAATATGAAATTATGTGTTGACAAAGGGTGCCCGGTATGCTAAAATAGCCAAGTCGGGTGCGAACACCTGATGCGAAAATGGACGTATGGCCCGTTGGTCAAGCGGTTAAGACAGAGGCCTCTCACGCCTTTAACATCGGTTCGATTCCGGTACGGGTCACCATTTTATAGTAGTAAAACGGCTCTACGCCGTTTTATATAGATGCCTCTTTAGCTCAGTCGGTTAGAGCACCTGACTGTTAATCAGGGTGTCGCCTGTTCGAGTCAGGCAAGAGGCGCCAGCAAAGCGATGGAAAATTTCCATCGCTTTTTTCTTTTTCCGGCGGCCTTGTTGACAGCACCGCCCCGGGGGGCTATACTTAGCATTATAATAAAGAAAACGGAAAAAACTCCTTCCGGCAGGGTCAGACGCCTTGCCGTACTGCCAAAGGCTCCCTCCCCGAGGGAGCTGGCTGCGAACAAGGTGAGCAGACTGAGGGAGTTTCCTGTCAAAAGGAGAACATCATGAAAAAAGTTATTCTGACCGGCGACCGTCCCACCGGCCGCCTGCACGTTGGCCACTATGTCGGCTCTCTGAAGGAGCGGGTGCGGCTGCAGAATACCGGCGAATATGACGAGATCTTTATCATGATCGCCGACGCACAGGCGCTGACCGATAACGCCGACAACCCGGAGAAGGTGCGCCAGAACATTCTGCAGGTGGCGCTGGACTATCTGGCCTGCGGTCTGGACCCCAACAAGGTGCACATCTTTATCCAGTCCATGGTGCCCCAGCTGACCGAGCTGAGCTTCTACTACCAGAATCTGGTCACCGTCAGCCGTTTGCAGCGCAACCCCACCGTGAAGAGCGAGATCCAGATGCGCAACTTCGAAGCCAGCATCCCGGTGGGCTTCTTCTGCTACCCCATCAGTCAGGCTGCCGATATTACCGCTTTCAAGGCTACCACCGTGCCCGCCGGTGAGGATCAGAAGCCCATGATCGAGCAGTGCTGCGAGATCGTGCACAAGTTCAACTCCGTCTACGGCGAGACGCTGGTAGAGCCCCAGATCGTTCTGCCCCAGAACGCCGCCTGCCTGCGTCTGCCCGGCATTGACGGCAAGGCCAAGATGAGCAAGAGCCTTGGCAACTGCATCTACCTGTCCGAGGAGCCGGAGGAGATCGAGAAGAAGGTCAAGTCCATGTTTACCGACCCCAACCACCTGCGCGTGCAGGATCCCGGCAAGGTGGAGGGCAACCCGGTGTTCATCTATCTGGACGCCTTCTGCCGCCCGGAGCACTTTGCCGAGTTCTGGCCGGAGTACCAGAATCTGGACGAGGTCAAGGCACACTACCAGCGCGGCGGTCTTGGCGATATGAAGGTGAAAAAGTTCCTGAACAGCGTCATGCAGGCTGAGCTGGAGCCCATCCGTACCCGCCGCAAGGAGTGGGAGCAGCGCCTGCCCGAGGTGGTGGAGATTTTGAAGGAGGGCAGCGCCTACGCCGAAAAGACCGCTGCCGCCACGCTGGACGAGGTGCGCAAGGCCATGCGCATCGACTACTTCGAGAACGATAACCTGCTGAAGTAAGTTTTATGAGAGAACCCGAAACGCCTGCGGCGTTTCGGGTTCTCTTTTGCATCGTTTACGAAAATTGCATAGAAAGCACGGGCAAACTATGCTAAAATAGCGGCAACAAGTACAGAAAGCCCCGTTCTGGGGGCGAGAAGAAAAAGGAGAACCACCATGCAAAAGACCATCTGGATCACCGGCGCAAGCTCCGGCATCGGCCGGGAATTCGCCCGCCGGTACGCCGCCATGGGCTGTCGGCTCATTCTGACCGCCCGCCGCGCCGACCGTTTGCAGGCTCTCGCCGAGGAGCTGCACGCAGCCCATGGCACGGAATGCCGCATTGAGACTGCCGACCTCTCCCGCGCCGAGGAGTGCAGCCGCCTGTGCGAGGTGCTGGCGGATGAACACATCGACATCTTTATCAACAACGCCGGTTTCGGCGTCTGCGGCAGCATTCTGGAAACGGAGGAAGCTCGCGAAGAAGAGATGGTTCAAGTGAATGTTGCCGCCATGGCGCGGCTGTTCCGCGCCGTGGTGCGCAAGATGAACGCACAGGGCGGCGGCACCATCCTGAATGTGGCATCCTCTGCGGGGCTTCTGCCCGGCGGACCCTATATGGCGGGCTACTACGCCAGCAAAGCCTATGTGGTCAGCCTGACCCGCGGCGTGGCCGAGGAACTGCGGGAGATGCACAGCCCAGTCTACGTCTGCGCCCTCTGCCCCGGCCCGGTGGACACCGAGTTCAACGACCACGCCGGCGTGGTGTTTGCCCTGCGGGGCATCACGCCGGAGCTGTGTGTGGAGGAAGCTCTGCTGGGCATGATGCACCGCAAGACCATCATTGTGCCCTCTGCCTTCATGCGGCTGTGCACCAGCGCCCAGCGCCTTGTGCCCATCCCCCTGCTGATGCCCATCGTGGCACGCCAGCAGAAGAAAAAGCTGGGGTGAAGCCAAAGGCCGCCTAAACTTGTCAACAAGCCCAAAGATAGCCGGAATATCTTGTGCACCGTGACAAGGCACGTCAGCCTGCACAAACTTTTGCACTGAAAAACGACGGTTTTGCGCGCTGTTTTTCGGCAGAAAAGCGAAAATCGAAAGAAGGTACAACAAAACTTCACAAGAATGCGCCTTGACACTTTCTGCAAAGGATGCTAGACTGGTATACAAGTAAGAGCGCACTCCGGCACGGCCGGATACGACGCGCTTTGCAAAGCAGCACGGTGCGGTTTTGCACCGTGTAAAATATGGTTTTTTGACAGGAGGACTTTATTATGGCACAGTGCACTCCCAAATCCTTTGACCTGACCGGCAAGGTGGCGCTGATCACCGGCGCATCCTACGGCATCGGCATGGCAATTGCAAAGGCTATGGCAGCCAACGGCGCTACCATCGTGTTCAATGATATCAAGCAGGAGCTGGTGGACAAGGGTCTGGCTTCCTATGCAGAAGCCGGCATCAAGGCTCACGGCTACGTCTGCGACGTCACCGACGAGGATGCCGTCAACGCTATGGTGGCAAAGATCACCGAGGAAGTCGGCCACATCAACATTCTGGTCAATAACGCCGGTATCATCAAGCGCATCCCCATGACCGAGATGAGCGCTGCCCAGTTCCGTCAGGTCATCGATGTGGATCTGAACGCTCCCTTCATCGTGGCAAAGGCCATCATCCCCGACATGATCGCACAGGGCGGCGGCAAGATCATCAACATCTGCTCCATGATGAGCGAGCTGGGCCGTGAGACCGTTTCTGCCTATGCAGCAGCCAAGGGCGGCCTGAAGATGCTGACCAAGAACATCGCTTCCGAGTACGGCGCTTACAACATCCAGTGCAACGGCATCGGACCCGGCTACATCGCTACCCCGCAGACCGCACCTCTGCGCGAGATCCAGCCCGACGGCAGCCGTCACCCCTTCGACCAGTTCATCGTTGCCAAGACCCCCGCAGGCCGCTGGGGCGAGGCCGAGGATCTGGGTGGACCCGCTGTGTTCCTGGCATCTGAGGCTTCTGACTTTGTCAACGGCCTGATCCTGTATGTGGACGGCGGCATTCTGGCCTACATCGGCAAGCAGCCCCAGTAAACGCTGAGGGCACTCCGCAGTTCTGAACCCGGGGACTGCCGCACAGCGTTGTGTGGCAGTCCCCTTTTGTTTGTACGGGAAAGGATGTTATGCTATAATGGAAAAAGCACATCAGGATATCCCTTGGGTGCCCCATGCCGAGATTTCCCCGGAGCCCTGCGGCCCCGGGGTGCAGCGCCGCGTGCTGGCCTACAGCAAGGACGCCATGTGTGTGGAAAACACCTTTGAGACCGGCGGCGTGGGTGCCATACACTGCCACCCCCACACCCAGATCACCTATATCGTCTCCGGGCGGTACCGCTTTACCATCGGGGACGAGACCCGGGAGGTAGGCCCCGGCGACACCCTGCTCAAGCAGAACGGCGTCATGCACGGCTGCGTCTGTCTGGAGGGCGGCGTGATGCTGGATTTCTTTACCCCCATGCGGGAGGACTTTGTATAATCCCTGCGTACCGCAGGGAAAAATAAGAAGGAGAACCATTGTTATGAAGATCGCACTTATCAACGAGAACAGTCAGGCCGCTAAGAACGGCATCATTGAAGCTGCCCTGAAAAAGGTGGTAGAGCCCATGGGTCATGAGGTGGTCAACTACGGTATGTACGCCGCCGACGATGCTGCACAGCTGACCTATGTGCAGTGCGGCATTCTGGCTGCTATCCTGCTGAACAGCGGCGCTGCGGACTACGTTGTTACCGGCTGCGGCACCGGCGAGGGCGCCATGCTGGCACTGAACAGCTTCCCCGGCGTCATCTGCGGCCATGTGGAGGACCCCGTGGATGCCTACACCTTTGCCCACGTCAACGACGGCAACGCCGTTGCCATGCCCTTTGCCAAGGGCTTCGGCTGGGGCGGCGAGCTGAACCTCGAGTACTGCTTCGAGAAGCTGTTCGGCTTTGGCCACGGTCAGGGCTACCCCAAGGAGCGCGTTGTGCCCGAGCAGCGCAACAAGAAGATTCTGGACGGCGTGCGCGCTGCCACCTTCAAGCCCCTCATCGAGTGCCTGAAGAGCATCGATCAGGAGCTGCTGAAGGGCGCTGTGGCGGGTGCAAAGTTCTCTGAGCTGTTCTTCGCCTCCTGCAAGGACGAGGAGCTGGCCGCTTACGTCAAGACCCTGCTGTAAGCTGCGGAGGAGATCATGCAAGGACTGACCCTGTTCAACCTGAACCTCACCCACCTGCTGGATGCTTTTCTGGAAACTGCAGTGCCCATGATCGCCGGTCTTGCCGAGGTGGTGGGTCTGTTCATCATCATCACCAGTCTGGCCAAGGCCACCTTCTACTATGTCCGCGCCACCTTCTTCAACGACCACCGGGACTTCCACCATGAAATGAGCAGCGGCCTGACCACCGCGCTGGAATTTCTGATGTCGGCAGAGATCGCCAAGACCTTTTTGCTGCAAAATCTGGAGTCGGTGGTGCCGCTGGCGGCTACCTTTGCGCTGCGCGCTTTGATGAGTATGCTGCTGCACTGGGAGATGGAGGGCGGCCACCGCCCGGCCAATGCCAAGGAAAAGGACAAGTCCGGCTCCCCGAAGGACGGCAAAAACGGCTGACTGGCAAAACATTTGCCAAACTTTAGCAGGGCAAAGTTTTTCCGTATTGTGAAAAACGTAAAACCTTGAGATGAATACTTGACAGGTTTGCACAAAGAGACTATACTCGTGCCATCGAAAGCAAAGGCGCTGACGGAAGCAATTCCGCCAGCGCCTTTTGTGTTTTCGGGGATACTGCCGCACGGAGAGAATAGAGGGCTCCCTGTGCAAAAAACGACCGTAGGAGGTAGGAAAGTATGTTTAGCTCCGTCAACACCTGCTGGACGCTCGTAGGAGCGTTTCTAGTGTACTTCATGCAGGCCGGATTCGCCTTGTGCGAAGCCGGCTTCACCCGGGCAAAGAACACCGGCAACATCCTGATGAAAAACATGATGGATTTCTGCATCGGCACGCCCTGCTACTGGCTCATCGGCTTCGGCCTGATGTTCGGCGGCACCGGCGCACTGATCGGCGGTTTCGATCCCTTCATTCAGGGCGATTACAGCCATCTGGGTCTGGATATCCCCCTGTGGGTGTACATCGTGTTCCAGACCGTGTTCTGCGCTACGGCAGCAACTATCGTCTCCGGCTCCATGGCCGAACGCACCAACTTCAAGGCCTACTGCGTGTACTCCGCCGCCATCTCGCTGGTGGTGTACCCCATCTGCGGCCACTGGATGTGGGGCGGCGGCTGGCTGCAGAGCATGGGTTTCCACGATTTTGCAGGTTCCGCAGCCGTGCATAACGTGGGCGGCGTCATCGCTCTGCTGGGCGCTTGGATGCTTGGTCCCCGTATTGGCAAGTACGATAAGGACGGCAACCCCCACGCCATCCCCGGTCACAACCTGACCGCCGGTGCTCTGGGCGTGTTCATCCTGTGGTTCTGCTGGTTCGGCTTCAACGGCGGCTCTTCCCTGAGCCTGTCCACCGATGCCACCATGACCCTGACCGGTCTGGTCTGCTTCAACACCAACCTCGCCGCAGCCGTTGCTACCTGCGTGACCATGATCTTCACTTGGCTGCGCTACGGTAAGCCGGATGTCTCCATGACCCTGAACGGCTCTCTGGCAGGCCTTGTGGCCATTACCGCAGGCTGCGATACCGTCTCCCCCTTTGGCGCTTTCTTCATCGGCTTTGTAGCTGGGTTCCTTGTGGTGCTGAGCGTGGAATTCTTTGATAAGATCGCCAAGGTGGATGACCCCGTAGGTGCTGTTTCCGTCCACTTTGCAAACGGCGTCTGGGGCACCATTGCGGTGGGTCTGTTCTCCACCGGCTCCAACACCGCCCATGCCGGTCTGTTCTACGGCGGCGGTCTGGCACAGCTGGGCACCCAGCTGCTGGGTCTGGTCTGCGTAGATGCCTACGTTGTCATCGTGATGTTCATCGTCTTTAAGATCATTGACAAGACCCTTGGCCTGCGTGTGCCTGCCGAGGTGGAGATCGACGGTCTGGACATCCACGAGCACGGTCTGGCTTCCGCTTATGCAGGCTTTGCCATCTCGGATGCAAACTCCGCTGCCATGACCCCCAACGAGAACACCGATCTGGGCGAGGACGACATCACCAAGGCGACCGCAAAGCAGATGGATGCAGCCGTGCCGGTGGTGCGCGAGCCTGTGATCCACGATGGCGTCTACGACACCGGTATGCATAAGGTGTCCATCATTGCAAAGCTGGCAAAGTTCGATCAGCTCAAGACTGCTCTGAATGATCTGGGCGTCACCGGCATGACTGTGACGCAGGTCATGGGCTGCGGTATCCAGAAGGGCACGCCGGAAAAGTACCGCGGCGTGCCGGTGGATACTACCCTGCTGCCTAAGATCAAGGTGGAAGTCATCGTCTCCCGCATCAGCGTGGACGCTGTGGTGGAAGCTGCCAAGAAGGCGCTGTACACCGGTCACATCGGCGATGGCAAGATCTTTGTCTACAACGTGACCCGCGTGGTCAAGATCCGCACCGGCGAGGAAGACTACGCCGCGCTGCAGGATGTGGAGTAACGCTCCACTAAATTCTCCGCTGTTCCCGCTGCGGCGGCAGTCAGGCTGCTCCGACACAGTTCCCGCCGCCCGGCGTGACAGATAGATCGTTCTCCTTTTTCCTTTTCCTTTTTTTGTTCGAATCAACAGTAAGTCGAAAGCCCCGCTCCTGTGCACAAGGGAGCGGGGCTTTTGCTATGAAAAAAAGTACCCCGGAAACGCCGACAGGCGTTTCCGGGGCACTTATCATTTATATCTTACAGGCTGCGGGTGCGGATCTCGGTGGTGACCTTTGCGATGAAGTCTTCAAGGCTCATCTCGGTGGTCTCGCCCTTGCGGTCGCGCACGGAGATGTTGCCGGCCTCGGCTTCCTTGGCGCCCAGCACCAGCATATAGGGCACGCGGTCCACCTGCTGTGCGGCACGGATCTTGTAGCCGATCTTCTGGTTGTCGTCATCCAGCACAACGCGGACACCGGCATCTGCCAGCTTCTCGGTCACGTCCTGTGCGTACTCCAGCGTCTTTTCGGACACGGGCAGCACCTTGACCTGCGTGGGAGCCAGCCAGGTGGGGAACTTGCCCTTGGTCTCCTCGATCAGGTAAGCCATGAAGCGGTCCAGAGAGCCCAGAATTGCGCGGTGCAGCACCACGGGGGTCTTTTCAGAGCCGTCCTTGTCCACATAGGTCAGGTGGAACTTTGCGGGCAGGCAGAAGTCCAGCTGGCAGGTGGACAGGGTGTACTCGGCACCCACGGCGGGCTTCACGTTCACGTCCAGCTTCGGGCCGTAGAAAGCAGCCTCGCCGATCTCCTCGGTGAAGTGGATGCCCAGCTCGGTCAGCACCTCGCGCAGGGCGCTCTCGGCGTGGTTCCACATGGCATCGTCATCGTGGTACTTCTTCTTGTCGGCGGGGTCGCGCAGGCTCAGCACGCAGCGGTAATCGGTGATGTTGAAGTCCTTGTACACCTCAAAGATCAGGTTGCACACGTCTGCGACCTCGCTCTTGATCTGCTCCGGGGTGCAGAACAGGTGGGCGTCGTTCTGGCAGAAGTGACGGCCGCGCTCGATGCCCTTCAGGGTGCCGGAGGACTCGTAACGGAAATCGTGGGCGATCTCACCGATGCGCATGGGCAGGTCACGGTAGGAGTGGGGACGGTTTGCGTAGATCATCATGTGATGGGGGCAGTTCATCGGGCGCAGCACATAGCTTTCGCCCTCCATCTCCATGGCGGGGAACATATTCTCGCGGTAATGATCCCAGTGACCGGAGGTCTTGTACAGGTTCACGGTGCCCACGCAGGGGGTCATGACGTGCAGGTAGCCGCGCTTGCGCTCCTTCTCCTTGATATAGTTCTCCAGCTCCTGCCAGACGGTGTAGCCTGCGGGCAGGAACATGGGCAGGCCGCGGCCCACCAGGTCGTCGGTCATGAACAGGCCCATCTCCTTGCCGATCTTGCGGTGATCGCGCTCGCGGGCCTCCTGCTGCTCCTTCTCCCATGCGTCCAGCTCCTCCTGATTGCGGAAAGCCACGCCGTTGATACGGGTCAGCATCTTGTTTTCCTTGTCGTTCTTCCAGTATGCGCCGGACTGCTGGGTGATCTTGAAAGCCTTCAGTGCCTTGGTGTAGGTCAGGTGGGGTCCGATGCACATATCCACATACTCGCCCTGCTGGAAGAAGCTGAACTCGGTCTCGTCAGCCAGATCTGCCATGTGCTCGACCTTGTAGTGCTCCTGACGCTCCTCCATCAACTTCTCAGCCTCGGCACGGGGCAGGATGAAGGGCTTGATGGGCAGGTTTTCCTTGACGATCTTGCGCATCTCTTTTTCGATGTTGGCCAGATCCTCGTCGCTCAGCTTCTGGTCGCCCAGATCGACGTCGTAGTAGAAGCCGTTCTCGGTGGCAGGGCCGAAGGCAAAATCAGCCTGCGGATACAGGCGCTTGATGGCCTGTGCCATAACGTGAGCAGCGGTGTGACGGATAACGTGCAGCTCCTGATCCTGCGGGCACTCGTCCACATGACCGTCCTTGTAGATGATCTTCATAGTAGATTCTCCTTTGACAATGCGGTGTTGAACAAAAATAAAAAGCGCTTCACCCCGTAAAACTCACGGGATGAAGCGCCGATATATGTCTGCGTTCCACGGTTCCACCCGAATTGCGCGCTCCCCGGCGGGGAAACGCGCCCCTCGCAGTGCTGTAACGGGCACGCCCGGCAGAGGTTCGCCTCTGCACTCTGCGGTGGTAGAAGCCGGGGTCATGGCAGGCTGCTTGCAGCACCCGGAAACCCGGGGCAGCCCTCTCTGCGGCATGAAAAGCGGGGCTTCAGTTTGTCCGCATCAATGTTTTGGACAGGATGAAACTACGCTGATTGTAGCACGCCGGAACAAAAAAATCAAGAGATAGCGGCAGAAATGTATAAAATCGTCTTCCCCTCTGCACCTTGCCACAGGCGGCGAAGCAGTGTATAATAGGCGCAGAACGATACAACGCCGGAAACCCCGGCAGATACAGGAGGAAATGAAGATGAATAAACCGGTACTGGTCGTCATGGCAGCCGGCATGGGCAGCCGCTACGGCGGCATGAAGCAGATCGACCCGGTGGGCCCCAACGGACAGGTCATTATGGACTACTCCCTCTACGATGCCCGCCGCGCCGGCTTTGAGACCGTGATCTTTGTCATCAAGCACGAGATCGAGGACGCCTTCAAAGCTGCCATCGGTGACCGCGTGGCGAAAGCGATGAATGTGAAGTACGCTTTCCAGCAGCTGGAGGAACTGCCCGCAGGCTTTGCTGTGCCGGAAGGCCGTGTAAAGCCTTGGGGCACCTGCCACGCTGTGCTGGCTGCAAAGCCCCTCATTGACGGCCCCTTTGCGGTCATCAATGCAGACGACTACTACGGCCCGGAGGCGTTTCAGGTGATGTACGATTACCTGTCCACCCATGCCGATGATGATTTCTACCGCTACTGCATGGTCAGCTATCTGCTGAAAAATACCCTGTCCGAGAACGGCAGCGTGGCACGCGGCGTGTGCATCAAAAACGAGGACGGCACCCTGCAGAGCGTGACCGAGCGCACCCGCATCGAGCCCTGCGGCGGCGGTGCACACTACACCGAGGACGGCGGCGAGAGCTGGGTAGACCTGCCCGGCGACACCCCCGTGAGCATGAACCTGTGGGGCTTCGGTAAAAGCTTTCTGGACGAGGCCGAGCAGCGCTTTGCGGGCTGGCTGACCGAGAATCTGCCGGTGAATCCCCTGAAGTGTGAGTACTTCCTGCCGCTGGTGGTGACCGAACTGATCGAGGAAAACAAGGCAAAGATTCAGGTGCTGCGCAGCACGGATAAGTGGTTCGGCGTCACCTATCGGGAGGACAAGCCTCTGGTGGTGGATGCCATCGCCCGCAAGACCGCCGAGGGTCAGTACCCCGAGAAGCTGTGGGAGTGAGTGCCCGCAATAGCGGAAAATTATTTTAACCAGAACAAAGTCGGACAGCCCGCAGGCTGCCCGACTTTGTGTTTTCATGGGGTGGAACGTATTTACAAAAACCGTTCCAGCTGGATGCGGTTATCCTCTTCAAAGTCCTGCAGGCGCTGGGCAAGGCGCTTTGCGCCCGGGGCGGCATTGGGGTAGTCTTTGCAGCTTTTCACGCAGTCCACCACCCCCATGCCGCTGCCCTGCGTGAGCATCTCGGCCAGATTGCGGGTGGATTTGTCCGTAAGGGTCTTGAGCCCGATGCCCATTTTCGTGTTCAGCTTTGCCATAGTGCTCTGCCCCTGCGCGTTGCCGCCGCAGGCTTCTATGGCAGTGTGTGCTTCCTGATTCAGCTGGTGGTAGATGTTGCGCTGGCGCAGCAGTTCGGCCTTGAACTGCACATCGTTGGTCATGGGTAAGATCTGCTCCAAGGTGTTCTTGCCCATCTCGGTGTTCTGCACCACCGCTTCCAGCAGGTTCAGGTTATCGTTTTTCTGGTTTTCCATACAAAAAATCCCCCTTTGGCACTTAGTATGTGTCCAAAGGGGGATTTTATACGGTTATTTTCAACAGATCTTATTGCCGCCGGAGATCTGGATGCCGCGCAGCCGCTCGTCACAGATGGCGTACAGACGCTGCCAGCAGTTGGCGGCGCTGTCCAGCTCGTCCAGCCCTGCCACCGCAACGCTCAGGGTGAAAGGCACACGCTTCATCATCCCCATGGAGGTGACGCACTCGTGGGGCATTTCGGCGTAGATGTCCCGCATCTGCTGTGCCAGCTGGCCGCCGTCCAAGTCCAGACAGCCCACCACAAAGGTGGTGCCGGTCAGGCGGCAGACGATCTGACTGCCCGGGATGTCGAAATACTTTTTCCACTGGTTTGCCACAAAGCAGATCAGCTGATCCATCACCGGCTGACCGTAGGTGTCCCGCAGCTGTGCACCGTGATCCAGCGATATCAGTGCCACAGCGGCCTTGCGTCCCTGCTCTGCCCAGCGGTCCAGCTCGGTGGCGATCACGGTCTCCAGATAGCGGCGGTTGTACACGCCGGAAAGAAAATCGTGGTTCAGGTCCTCGCGGCACAGCTCCCGCTCGCGGGCGCTCATGCGCTCCTCCGGCAGCAGGTTGCCTGCCAGCGGGGCAGACATGGTGATCCGCCACAGCTTGCCGTCTGCCCGCACCGTGCGGTGCAGCACGCAGCTTACCCGGCCGTTGCACAGGGCATAACTCACCTGTAAGCCTTCGTCCTGCCAGCCGGTGTCTTGTGGCAGCTCGTCCAGCAATACCGTTTCAAACGCAGCCTGTGCGCCCTCGGCAAAGGCGCGCAGATCCTGCTCTGTCCATTCTCTGTCCATCTGTAATTTCCCCATCATCAGTACGCGCCGCCGCTTCCGACGGGCGAAATTCCAATTTTCCCACAAATCCGGGAACTTACGGCTATTATACCATTGAAATACAGATTTTTCCAGCAAAACGCACAAATTTTTACGGCAGTTTTTACAATTCTGTCAAATTGCTGATTCTTTCACGTTTTGAACGTCTGCATTGCAGCGGCAGTATACAGCGCACTCGGCTTCGATCTGTGCGGCAAGGGCTTTGGAGTCAAAACCGGCCTTGGCGCGCCATGCCCAGTTGCCGCCCAGTTTGCCCGGGGTGTTCAGGTGCGCCTCGGCGCCCAGACCCAGCCAGTCGTACATGGGAATGATGGCTCTGTCCGCCACCGAGCCCAGCGCCGCCCGCAGCAACGCGGTGCGCGCGGCGGCAGTCTTGACGGCTGCTACCTCCTTGGCGGTGGGCTTGCAGGGGGTCAGGTGCAGGTAGGCCGCAGCGGTGGCCTTTTCCTTTTCGGAAGCGCCGTTCTCCCACCAGTCGGTCAGGGTGGTGTTGTCGTGGGTGCCGGGGTAGACCACGCCGTTCTTGACGTGGTTATGGGGCAGGTACTCGTTGTCCCCGCCGCCGAAGGCGAATTGCAGCACCTTCATGCCCGGGAAGGTGCTGTCGGCCAGCAGCTTGCGCACGCTGGGGAACAATTCGCCCAAGTCCTCGGCAATGATGGGCAGCTTGCCCAGTGCAGCTTCCAGTGCATCGAACAGCTCCATGCCGGGGCCGTTCTCCCACTTGCCGGTGCGGGCGGTGGTACTGGTGGCCGGGATGGCCCAGTAGGTGTCGAAGCCGCGGAAGTGATCGATGCGCAGCAGATCGTAGATGCCCAGCGCGTGGCGCACCCGGCGCACCCACCATGCGTAGCCGGTCTTTTTGTGGTATGCCCAGTCGTACAGAGGGTTGCCCCACAGCTGGCCGTCTGCGGAGAAGTAGTCCGGCGGGCAGCCCGCCACCCGGGCAAAGCGGCCGTCGGCATCCAGCTCAAACAGCTTGCCGCCCACCCATGCGTCCACCGAGTCGGCAGAGACGTAGATGGGGATATCGCCCAGGATCTGCACGCCCTTCTCGTTGGCGTAGGCTTTGACCGCCTGCCACTGGACGCTGAACTTGTACTGCACGAACTTCCAGAAGCTGATCTCTTCTTCATTTTCGGCGGCAAAGGTAGCCAGTGCGGCCTTGTCGCGGCGGCGGTAGGGGGCGTCCCACTCCACCCAGTTCTTCATCTTGTTGGCTGCCTTCAGCGCCATGTACAGGGCATAGTCGTCCAGCCAATCCTCGTTGGCAAGGGTAAAGGCGTAGTAGTCGTCAGGGTAGTAGTAAGCACAGCCGTGCAGCCCGGCGCACTGGCTGCGCCATGCGGCGTAGGCCTTGCGCAGCACCGCAAAGCGGCTGACGTACAAGGTGCCATAGTCCACTTCCAGCGGGTCTTTGCCCCAGCTTTCTGCCTTGAGGTCTGCGGCGGTCAGCAGACCCTCTTTTTCCAGCGTTTCCAAGTCCACAAAATAGGGGTTGCCCGCAAAGGCAGAGCAGCTCTGGTAGGGGCTGTCGCCGTAGCCGGTGGGGCTGAGCGGCAGCAGCTGCCAGATCGTTTGTCCTGCCGCAGACAGGAAATCCACAAATTGAAATGCCGCCTTGCCAAAGCAGCCGATCCCGTAAGGGCCGGGCAGACTGGATACCGGCATCAGAATACCACTTTCACGCATGATCCGTTACCTTCCTCGCTGTCAATTTTCGGGAATATTCGTTGTTTCCTATCATAACATAACCGCAAACTATTTTCCACAGGCAAAAATCGTGGTATACTGAAAAAGATGACGCTTTCAACTCCCTCAGGCAAAGCCTGACGGCTTTGCCAGCTCCCTCTGGAAGGGAGCCTTTGGCATAGCGGGAAAGTTTGCGGCTAAACCGCGAAGCTGCTTGTCCGGGAGTACCCCTTCCGTCTGCTCCCGCTGGTCGCAGCCACCTTCCCCAAGGGGACGGCTTTAGCGCTCCCGTAAGTTTTCCGTTTCACCCGGAAGCTTTACCGTACTGCCAAAGGCCCCATCTCCGAGGGGGCTGGCATCGCGCAGCGATGACTGGGGGAGTTAGCCGTCCCCTTGAGGGACGACTTCCCCCGCTCCGGGGGAAAATGTCGCGTAGCGACAAAAGGGGGCGTGTGGATTGCCGCAAAGCGGCAAGACGGAAGGGGTACTTTGGGCATTTTCAATCGTTCTATCTACAGGAGGTACTCGCGCGATGCAGCGCACAGAAAAATACTTTGAGCAGGACGCTTTCCGCACCGGGTGCGAAAGCGTCATCCTTGCCGCAGAGCCGGACGAAAAGACCGGCGGCGGGCGCATTGCGCTGGACGGCACGGTGTTCTACCCGGAGGGCGGCGGTCAGCCCGCCGACCGGGGCACTCTGACCCTGCCGGACGGCACGGTGCTGCGGGTGCTGGACGTCCACGAGCAGGCGGGTGTCATTTGGCATACGGTGGATGCCCTGCCCGCTGCCGCAGCGCCCGGCGCAGCCGCTGCCGGCTGCATCGACTGGGACTGGCGGTTTGACAAAATGCAGCAGCACACCGGCGAGCATATCCTTTCCGGCATTTTGCACCAGATGTTCGGGGCGGAGAATGTGGGCTTCCATGTGGGCAGCGAGGTGGTGCGCATGGACACCAGCGTGCCCATCAGCCCCGAGGGGCTGCGGCAGGCAGAGCTTGCCGCCAACCGCATCGTGTGGCAGGATGTGCCGGTGCTCATCAGCTACCCCACCCGGGAGGAGCTTGCCGCTCTTGTCTACCGCTCCAAAAAGGAGATCGAGGGACAGGTGCGCATCGTGACCATCCCGGGTGCGGACGTCTGCGCCTGCTGCGGCACTCATACCCGCACCACCGGTCAGGTGGGGCAGATCAAGATCCTTGCCAGCGAGAACTACAAGGGCGGTGTGCGGCTGAGCGTGGTGTGCGGTGCCCGTGCGCTGGCGGCAGCGCAGGCCATGCGCGCCCGTCAGGCGGATATCGGCGCGCTGCTCTCTGCCAAGGCCGACCAGACCGCTGTGGCGGTGCACCGCGTATACGACGAGTATACCGCGCTTAAATTTACACACTTCGGACTGTGCAGCCAGCTGTTTGACGCCCTTGCGCAGCTGGCCGTGCCCGATGCGGACGCCATCCGCACCCTGCCGGGACTGGACCCGGACGGGCTGCACCGGCTGGCTGTCCGCCTGACCGAAGCCACCACCGGCCTGTGCGCCGCCCTGACCCCCACCGAAAAGGGCACCGGCTACTGCCTTGCCCGGCGGGACGGCGATGTGCGCGCCCTGACCAAGGCACTGAACGCCGCCCTGAACGGACGCGGCGGCGGCAAGCCCGGCATCTGTCAGGGTAGCTGCGCCGCCACCCCGGAGCAGGTGGAGAGATTTTTGAAAGAGAGAAATTTGTAAGCATCCTCGCCCTCTCAGGCGCTGACGCGCCAGCTCCCCCAAAGGGGGAGCCCTTGGCAAAACCGGAGAGTTTTCCGCACTGCCAAGGCCTCTCCCTTTGGGAGAGGTGGATTTGCGAAGCAAAGACGGAGAGGGCGAGCCACGTTAAATTTAAGGAGAACAACAAACTATGAGAATGCGTTTCAAACCCTATGCCCACGACGAACTGATGGCCGCGGATTTCCATGTGCACGAGCCCCTCATCTGGGGCGGCAAATGGCACGGCCAGTATGCCCGCCCGGAGCAGCCCTTTATTCTGGAACTGGGCTGCGGCAAGGGCGGCTTCATCTCCCAGCTGGCCTGCGCCCACCCGGAAAATAACTATCTGGGCATCGACATCACCGACAAGGTGCTCATCCTTGCCAAGCGCAAGATCGAAGCCGCCTATCAGGCAGCGGGACGTCCCATCGACAACGTAAAGATCATGAGCACCGATATCGAGCGCATCAAGGGCGTTATCACCCCGGAGGACGAGGTCAGCCGCATCTACATCAACTTCTGCAATCCGTGGAGCAAGAACGACTCCTCCCACAAGCACCGCCTTACCTACCCGCGCCAGCTCATCGCCTACCGCGAGTTCCTGAAAGACGGCGGCGAGATCTACTTCAAGACCGACGACGATGATCTGTTCCGGGACAGCGTGGAGTACTTCCCCGCTTCCGGCTACGACATCGAGTGGATCACCTACGACCTGCACGAGAACGAGCCGGCGTGGAACATCCGCACCGAGCACGAGGGAATGTTCACCGAGATGGGCATCAAGATCAAGGCGCTCATTGCCCGCAAAAAGCCCGGTGCCGACAGCGTGACATGGGTAGACCCCAAGGTGCTCAAGCGGATGGCGCGGGAAGCTGCCGCCGAAGCCGCCGCACAGGAAGGCGAAGGAAATGTCTGACCCCTGTGAGCTGTGCCTGAATAATGTTCAGGACGAATACGGCAGCTACTACTGCGCGCAGGGCGCTGCGCTGGACGAGGACGAGATGGCGCGCTATCTTGCGCACAATACCGCTGCCTGTCCCTTTTTTGAGCCGGGGGACGAATATAAGATCGTATCCAAACAGAACTGAAGAACGGAGGTGCTCATGGTTAGTTTTCTCACCGGGACTATGGTGTGCGGGTTCTCGCTGTACCATATTCTGGCCTATTTCCTGATCTATTCCTGCATGGGCTGGTGTCTGGAGGTCATCTATGCCGCCGCCACCACCGGCCAGCTGGTGAACCGGGGCTTTTTGAATGGCCCGGTCTGCCCCATCTACGGCTTTGGCATGATCATTGTGCTGTTTGCGCTTACGCCCTTGCAGCACAGCGTCCTGCTGCTGTATCTCGGCGGCGTCATCCTGCCCAGTGCGCTGGAGCTGGTGGGCGGCTGGGCGCTGTATAAGCTCTATCACACCCGCTGGTGGGATTACAGCGATTTCCCCTTTAACATCGGGGGCTATATCTGCTTGGAATTCTGCCTGCTGTGGGGCGTGGGCACGCTGGTGGTCATGCGCATCGTGCACCCGGTGGTGGCGGACCTTGTAGCCCTCATCCCGCCCTTTGTGGGGGTCATCCTCATGTGCTTTCTGTACGCCGTGTACGCGGTGGACGTGGTGGCTACCGCCATTGCCGCCTCTGCGCTGGCCGATACGCTGGACACCATGGAGCAGCTGGGCGACAGCATCCACGCCGTCAGCGATGCTATGACCCAGCTGCTGGGCACCACCACCCTGACCGCCGACCAGAAACTGGACGAGGGACGGCTGCAATTCAAGCTTGCCGCCGCCGAGGCGCGGGACGCCGCCGGGAAACGCCCCTCTGCCCGTGAGACCATGGCCGCCATCCGCACCAAGGCCGCCGAAGCCAGCGAAGCCGCCCGCCGCGCCAGCGAGGACGCCCGACTGAACGCTGCCGAAGCCGCCAACGCCGCCCGTCTTGCTGCCAAAGGCACTGCCGAGCGTGCTGCTGAATTGTTGCAGCTGGAACAGCTGGCGGCAGAGCTGCAGCAGCGCAGCGAGGAGATGCAGGCGCAGCTGCTGCGCACGCCCCGCATCGTGGGCCCCCGCCGTATGCTGCGTGCCTATCCGAAACTCCGGCACGGCAAAAAACTGCGCAGCCTGCCCATATTGCGGGAGATGCTGCACCGCGCCGGGCAGGACGACACCGCGCAGAACGACAACAAGGAAACCAAATGACCCCCCATGCCGCACCGGCACTGCCGTGTGTGGCATTTTTGTTGCACTTTGCTCGAATAATGTTGTTAGAAAGTGTGAAAAACCTATTTCAAAACGGCTTAAACCGTGTTATACTGATTACAAAGTATACCAATTGACCGCAATCGACTTGTCCGTATTGAATCTATCCAAATTGTGAGGAATCGTCATGTCAGAGGAACGGAAGACCAAAACAGATGCCGCCGCACCGGCATCTGCTGCGTTGGAGCGGATCGACCGCAAGGACGCATTTTTACAGGCCCTGCATACATTCCTGACCGCGCATCAGGGAACGGAATGGGCTGTCGCCGCTGTGGATATCCAGCACTTCAAGCTTTATAACGAGCTTTACGGCACCGAAAAGGGCGATGTTCTGCTGGAGACTATGGCAAACTGTCTGCTGGGCTACAGCAAGCAGACCGGCTATCCTGTGGGCTATTTTGGAAATGATGACTTTTTCCTGTGCCTGCCGGACGAAAAGGCCGAGCAGACCGCCGTGCTTGCCACGCTGCAGGCGTGCATGGCTGCCGGCAGACAGGATGTCACCTTCTTTGTGGTAATGGGCGTGTGCCCCGTGCAGGCAAACCCCGGTGCGGATGCCGCCACCCTGTGCAACTATGCCCAGATCGCCGGTGTAACGACGGACAGCGGCTACCTGCACCGCTTTGAGCCCACCATGCTCAACGAACTCAAGGAACAGCAGCTGCTGCTGGGTGAGCTGGAGCGCGCACTGGACAACCACGAATTCTGCTTCTTTTTGCAGCCCAAGTGTAACAGCATCACCCGCGCCATCGTGGGTATGGAAGCGCTGGTGCGCTGGAACCACCCCACCCGGGGCTGTGTCCCCCCCGCCGAGTTCATGCCGCTGCTGGAGCGCACCGGCCTTGTGACAAGGCTGGACCAGTACATCTGGGAATCTGTCTGCCAGACCCTGCAGAAGTGGCAGGAAAGCGGCAGCAACCTTGTGCCGGTGTCGGTGAACGTTTCGGTGCAGGATATCCTGAACTTGGATGTGCCGCAGATCTTTGCAGATCTGGTGGAAAAATATAAGCTGGAGCCAAAGCTCCTGCTGGCTGAGATCACCGAGACCATGGTGGCCGAGGACACCCAGATGGTGGAAAACGCCATTCAGGGACTGCACCGCAAGGGCTTCTCGGTGATGATGGACGATTTCGGCAGCGGGTATTCCTCGCTGAATATGCTCAAGGATACCAACGTCGATGCCATCAAGCTGGACATGAAGCTCATCGACATGAATCAGGAGAACCGCAGCAAGGGCGTGCAGATCGTGGAGTCGGTGGTGGATATGGCGCACCGGCTGAACCTGCCCATCATCGCCGAGGGCGTGGAGACCCCGGAGCAGGTGTCCATGCTGCAGGCGGCGGACTGCCTGTACTCGCAGGGCTACTATTTCTTCAAGCCCATGCCGGTGGAAAACGCCGAAAAGCTGCTGGCAGATCCCACCAATCAGGATTACTGGGATCTGCGCCGCGACCTGATGCGCCGTGACCGCCGGGTGGAAAACCCGGGCACCGAAAAGACCGCGCTGGCCTTGCAGGCCTACCAGATCTTTACCGACAACGTGCTGGAGATCTCGCTGCTGAACCTTGCCACCGGTGCGTACCGGGTGATCAAACGGGACGCCCGCCTGCTGGGTGCAGATCTGGAAAAGGAAGAGGATTTTGTCAACTACTGCGACCGTCTGGTGAACGAGAAGATCGTGCACGAGGAGGACGCAGACCTGTTCTTGGAGCAGACCGATCTGGAAGCTTTGCGCTCTGTGCTGTACCACGCCACCGCGCCGGAGTTCTACCGCTACCGCGAGAATGTATCCGGTCAGTATATCTGGGTCACCACAGAGGTGCTGCCCTGCCGGGGCTGCTGCGCCCAGAACCCATGGGCGACCGTGCTGGTGCGCAACGACGCACAGGCCGACCAGCTCAGCGAGGAGCTGGACTTCTCTTATAGCCACGACACCCTGACCGGCCTTGCCAACCGCAGCCGGTACGAAGCCGACCTGCGGGAGCTGCCCCACAGCGGATACGAATCCGTGGTGTGCACCTACATTGATGTGGTGGGGATGCACGAGGTGAACGAGCATCTGGGTCACCGCAGCGGCGACACCCTGCTGTGCTGTCTGGCAAACGCCGCCCGCAAGTTCTTTGCCACCAGCCGGGTATACCGCATCGGCAGCGATGAATTTATCATCCTCACCCCCAACGAGCCGCCTTACAGCGTATGGAGCACCGCGGACCGGATGCGCGCCTTCCTGAAGGAAAAGGACTATGCTATTTCCGTAGGCATCCAGCAGACCACCGACCTGCGCCGTGTGGACGAGGCCGTGGCCAAGGCCGAGGCTGCCATGCGGCAGGACCGGCAGACCTACTACGAGCACAACGGCCGCGCCCGCCAGCTGGAAGGCCTGAACGAAAAGATGGAGCGCACCTTGCAGGAAAAGCGGGACGCCGAGCACTTTTTGAAGGTGCTTGCCCCCAAATACAAGACGGTAATCGTGGTGGACTTGCAGGAGGACACCGTGCGCCCCGTTATTGTGCCGGACTACTTCCAGTCCGTTCTGGACACCTGCGGCGGTTCTTTCCGGGCTGCGCTGACCAACTACCGCGATACGCTGGTGGTGCCCGAGGACAGGGACGGCTTTGCAAAGCTGTTGGATTTTGGCCTTGTGCACAGCACCGTGTTCAGCAGCAACCTGCTGGAGCACCGCTATCGCAAGACGGACGGACGCAGCTTCTGCATCCGTGTGACCCCCTACTCCCGCAGCGGCTCCCATATCAACGAGGTGCTGTGGATCTTCGCGGATGAAGATGTAGAGTAAAATATTCTTGTATGCTATAAAAGCAGCCAGACCGCCCGGTCTGGCTGCTTTTCTTTAGCGTGCTCGCCCTCTCAGGCGCTAACGCGCCAGATTCCCCCTTTTGTCGCTGCGCG
>ERZ1106983.871-NODE-871-length-32422-cov-20.197856_pt1 | contig 32422 bp, 27 predicted proteins | sample MGYA00403693_ERZ1106983 | MGnify/ENA primary metagenome ERZ1106983 (study PRJEB35170, sample SAMEA104062420) | human gut metagenome | biome: human gut; feature: human-associated habitat; material: faeces | place: Denmark | collected 2012-07-13 ...
GAAGACTACAAGGTTGATAGGCACGATGTGTAAGTGGAGTGATCCATTCAGCAAGCGTGTACTAATAGGTCGAGGGCTTGACCACAATTCGCTTGAGACTTTTAAGTCAACGAAAAAATGTTAGCAGTGATTATTCAGTTTTGAAGGCACGTCCTTCAGGAAATACTGGACAGAAGCACAGAAATGTGTTATACTGATTCAGTCAAATCGGTCGGTGTCGATGACGGTAAGGTTCCACCTGTTCCCATTCCGAACACAGAAGTTAAGCTTACTTGTGCCGAAGATAGTTAGCTGGAAACGGCTTGTGAAAATAGGTAGTCGCCGACTTAACTGAAAGCTCTGAGATGAAAATCTCAGGGCTTTTTTGTTGCATAAAAATATGGCATGATTTTTGGTTGTAATGCCAATAGGTCAGGACTTGACAGAAACACTACTATGTAATACAATGTAGATAAGCTACTACGCATTACATACTAGCAGAGAGGAGGACTTATGGAAAACAATGCACAACTTTTAAAGGGTGTTCTGGAATATTGTGTCCTGAAATTGATTGCGCAAGAGCCGACCTATGGCTATGAGATCGTGATGCATCTGAAACAGGTCGGGTTTTCTGACTTGAGCGAAAGCACACTCTATCCGTTGCTATTGCGCTTGGAGCAGCAGGGAAAGGTTACGGTAGAACGCAGACCTTCTCCCAAGGGGCCGAGCCGAAAATACTACATTGTAACGGAAGAAGGGCGGCAGGCGCTTCTTGAGTTCCGGCAGGATTGGAGCCAGCTCTGCCAGCTGGTGAAAAAAATTTTTAAGGAGGAGCCAGATGAATAAGTATTTTGCATTGCGAAAAACAAACCGGATGCGTACTAAGCTGCTGACCGAAGAAAGTCAGGCACAGCTTAAAGAAGTGATTCGCTATCTTCGCCGGGTCAGCTGGGACTTCTGTGGCATCGAACTGGTGCGCAGCGATTTGCTTGATATTGCAATCCAAGCCAACAAGGAAAATCAGGAACTGTTTCATTCGATTTCGGACGCAAAGACCTTTGTGGAAGAGGTCAAGCCCAGCTTGAAAACACTGAGAGCCGGGGATTACTTCTGGTATGTTGCACCTCTGTATTTCTCTCTTGGGTGGGGCGTGGAAGGCTTGCTGCTCTATCCGGTAATTGGAAATTGGGTTTTTGAACTATCCGTAGGGTATCTGATGCAGCTTGCTGTTGCAGTGGCGGCGTTTTGCATACTGTTCCGCCGGATGATGGAGCAGGTGGGCTTTCCGCCGCGAGAGCATTGGCTGAAATATGCTGCATGGCTGGTGCTTTATATCGTGATTCTGTATGGAACGGGCTGGTTCTTTACCCAGATCGCGGGCAATCTCGTGTTGTTGCGGCTTCCGATTCTTAGCTATTCAATCTTTTGTCTGCTTCTGGGTGCGGGACTGTATGCAATCCATTTCTGGCGATATGGAAACGACCCACGGCTGAGTGCTCGCATATAAAACAAAAAGCGGCTCCGCTGCACTGTGCATAACAGTGCGGCGGGGCCGCATACTTTATTGGGTGGTGTACCGGTTACGATACGAGCTTCAGCTTAGCCCTTGCCTGCGCAGCCGAACAGCTCGATCTTCTCCTTGCACTTGGCCTCAATGGCCTTTGCGCCGGGAGCCAGCAGCTTGCGGGGGTCGAAGCCCTTGCCCTGCTGATCCTTGCCAGCCTCGATGTACTTGCGGGTGGCCTCAGCGAAGACCAGCTGGCACTCGGTGTTGATGTTGATCTTGGAGACGCCCAGGCTGATGGCCTTTGCGATCATCTCGTCGGGGATGCCGGTGCCGCCGTGCAGGACCAGAGGAATGTTGTTGGTGGCCTTATGGATGCGGTCCAGAGCCTCGAAGTCCAGACCCTTCCAGTTTGCGGGGTAGACGCCGTGGATGTTGCCGATGCCGGCAGCCAGGAAGTCGATGCCCAGGGCGGTGATCTTTGCGCACTCTTCGGGATCAGCGATCTCGCCAGCGCCTACAACGCCGTCCTCAACGCCGCCGATGGAGCCAACCTCGGCTTCGATGCTCATGCCGTGAGCGTGTGCCAGAGCGACCAGCTCCTTGGTCTTTTCCACGTTCTCCTCGATGGAGTAGTGGCTGCCATCGAACATGATGGAAGAGAAGCCGGCCTCAACGCAGGCCTTGCAGCCCTCGTAGGTGCCGTGGTCCAGATGCAGAGCAACGGGAACGGTGATACCCATGGAATCGACCATGGCGCTGACCATAGCGGCAACAGTCTTGAAGCCGGTCATGTACTTACCTGCACCCTCGGAAACACCCAGAATGACGGGGCTCTTCATTTCCTCGCAGGCGGTCAGGACAGCCTTGGTCCACTCCAGATTATTGATGTTGAACTGCGGCACACCGTAGTGGCCATCGCGTGCCTTGAGCAGCATTTCGGTTGCATTTACCAACATTATTCATTACCTCCAAAAATTATCGGGGTTCCGGCTCTGCCACACACCGCATTGTGCATGGTTTAACGAGCCCACATGGTTAGTATACCCCAAACTGCGCCTAAAATCAATCCGAACAGGCGCTTTTTCTTGCATAGAGCTGCTGCGGAACAGGCACGGCACAAAGCGGCTGATGCAGCAGCGGCAGAAATGTTCTGCGCCTGGCGACAAAAATCCATATATGCTGCAACATCTGCCTTGTGCATCGATGACGCGGGTTTTCAACACATTTTAACATTCGTCAAAATGATGTTGGAGAAAATTGCAAAAGCGGACAATTTCCGGTTCAAAAAATTGTCATAATTCCGACTTGAATTTTACAAATTGTAAGGCTTTTGCCAAGATGTGGAGGAACCTGCTGTTGAAAAGCCGGTGGAAACTGTTTAATTCCACCCGGAAAACGGGCGCTATGGCTGGACTTTTACACACTTTCCACCGAGTTTTCAACTTGTGGAAAAACTACAGAGCATTTACGAAATGTATAGACGTTTTTTGTGGAAAACTTTTGACCTTGGCAAAACGGCGGAATTGCACCCCGCCGACCGGGCAGCGGGCAAAACATTTTTACAGCTGCCGAAACCGGCAGGAAGGAACGCTTTTTACCGAAAAAATTTTAGCGCCGGGCAATAAAATCTCTGCAATTTGTGGCGAAGCCGGGCGAGATATGGTATACTTTATCTTGGATTATCATAAACAGAATAAAACGCTCCGGCGCGGCACCGCCCGCCCGGAACGGAAGGAGCATAAAAAAGATGGAAGAACGTAACCAGCCGCGCCGTCCGCGCCGCGATGCAGAGCAGCCGCAGCAGAAAAGCGAGAGCCTGATCTACGGCAAAAACCCTGTGACCGAGCTGCTCAAGAGTGGCTCCGGTGTGGACACCGTGCTTATTGCCGAGGGGATGGCTCCGGCAGTGGCGGCATACTATACAGCGCTGGCCAAAGAGGCCGGTGCAACGGTCAAGCGGGTGCACCCCAACAAGCTGCGCCTGATGACCGGCACCGAGAGCCATCAGGGCGTGGCGGCCTTTGCAAGCGAGATCGAGTACGCGACCGTGGAGGATCTGCTGGCAGCAGCCAAAGCCAAGGGCGAGCCGCCCTTTTTGGTGCTGAGCGACGGCATTGAGGATCCCCACAATCTGGGCGCAGTCATGCGCAGCGCCCTGCTGTGCGGTGCCCACGGCATCGTCATCCCCAAGCGTGGCGGCGCATCCGTTACCCCCACCGTGATCAAGTCCAGCGCAGGCGCTGCCGAGCGTCTGCCGGTGGCGCGCGTGGCCAACATCGGCGAGACCATCCGCCGCCTGAAGGAGCAGGGCGTGTTCGTCTACTGCGCCGACATGGACGGCGTCTCCCTGCGCAAGAATAACCTGACCGGCCCCATCGCGCTGGTACTGGGCAGCGAGGGCAGCGGGGTATCCCAGCTGGTCAAGAAGCTGTGCGACGGTGTGGTGCGGCTGGATATGGCTGCACCCGGTACCGGCGTGGACAGTTATAACGTTTCGGTGGCGGCAGGTATTATCCTGTACGAGATCCAGTCGCAGCGCGCCGTAGAAGAATAAAACAAGCGGTAAACTCCATCCAGAACAGTGGGAGGGACAAGGATGCCGAACAATAAAAATGAACGCAAGGGCAAGCAGACGGGAGAGCTCTCGGCTGAAGAGCGGTTCCGCAACTTTTTCAGCACCAGTGTGATCGATCTGCCCGAGGAGATGACCCACCGGGACGAGCCTGCCCCGGTGGAGGAAAAGCCCAAGGCCGGGCTGCTGGGCAAGCTGTTCGGCCACGACAAAGAAGAAACGCCCGCCGCGGCACGGCCGGTGCTGGAGATCCCCACCGGCGAGATCCTGCTGGGGGCAGATGCAAAGCCGGTACAGCCGGAGCAGGAGGACATGGCGCTGGAGCTGCGCACCGCAGACCCTGTTCCGGTAATGCCGCTGCAGTTTGCCCGGACAGAGCCGGTCAAGGCAGTGCCGGCAGAGCCGGTGCCTGCACCCAAGGCGGCTGCTGCCGTGAAGCCACAGCCGAAAAAGTCTGCATCCCAGCCGGAGCCGCAGCCTGTTGCGGCCCCCCAAAAGCAGCCCAAGGCGAAGAACGCCCCGGAGACGCTGCTGCCGCAGGAGGAACTGGAACAGCGGGAGATGCAGCAGCTGAAGGATATGCTCAACGGCATGAGCGGCAAGGCAAAGCCTGCCCCGCAGCCGGCAAAGCCCGTGCAGGCAGCGCCGCAGCCAAAGGTGCAGCCCGCGCCTGCACAGCCTGCGGCAGAGCCGGAAAAAGCCCCGGCAAAGGCTGCACAAAAGGCCGCCGAGGAACTGCCGCCGGTGGTGTTTGCCAGCGCTCCGGCAGACCCGGAAACGCTGCCGAAAAAGCCTGAGAAAAAGTCTATTTTCCAGATGTTCGGCACAGCAGAGGACGAGAAGCCCGCTGCCCACAAGCCGGAAAAAGAGGATACCATGAGCCTGCCGCTGCTCCCGCTGGAGCAGGACGGCGCTCCTGCTGAACCGGCTCCCGCACCGGCAGATGCTGCCCCCGCCGCCCCGGCACAGCCGGAGACCGCGCCGGAAGCAGCTGTTCCTACTGAGGAAGCTGTGCCGGAATCCATCGCTGACAAACTGCACCACATGGCCGCAGAGCTGACCTTGCGGTGTGTGCTGGCGGGCATTCTGGCTGTGGTGCTGCTGCACCTTGGGCTGACGGCAGAACGTCTGCTGCCGCCGCTTTCGGTGCTGGACCCGGACGCAGCCCCGGCGGCGTTCTATGCCGCCAATCTGCTGCTGTTTGCCGCCAGCCTGTTTGTGGGCTACCCGGTGCTGCGGGACGGTCTGACCGGTCTGCGCGGCCGTCCCAGTGCAGACACCATGCCCGCGCTGGCCGCTGTGGCAGCGCTGCTGCAGGCAGTGGTGGCCATGCTGAATGCCAACGCCTACCGCAGCACCGAGGGCATCGGTCTGCTGACCGGTATGGCGGCGCTGGGACTGTTTCTGGCGCTGGTGGGCAGCCGGGTAATGCTGTCTGCCGTGCAGGGCGGCTACGCGCTGGCGGCAGAGGGCGGCGAACTGCGGGGCGCTTACCGCACCCGCGATAAAGACCTGATCCGCGCCCTCGCCCGGGATCTGGAGCAGAAGGATCCGTGGGTGCTGCTGAGCCGCCCGGTGCAGACTGCCAGCGATGACTTTGTGGAGCAGAGTCTCAGCGAGCGCGCCAGCGAGCGCCGCGCCCGCAAGGTGGCCTGTGTTCTGCTGGCGGCGGCAGTGCTCAGCGGCGTAGCTTTCCTGCTGTTCGGCGGCGGCATCAACTGCGCTGTGGCTGCGGCTGCTGCTGTGCTGTGCATGGGCGCACCCCTTTCCTCGGTGCTGGTACCCGGTCTGGCGGCGCTGCGGCTGCAAAGAGCTGCCGCCGCTGTGGGCGCTGTGGTGCCCGGCTGGGCAGCCATTGAGGAGCTGGGTGGCATCGACACCATTGAGCTGGATGCCGACGACCTGTTTACCGCTGACAGCGTGACGCTGGAGGATATCCGCATCTTCAAGGGCGGCCGCATCGACCGCGCCATCCTATATGCGGCAAGTGTACTGAACGAGAGCTGCGACACCCTGCGCGGGCTGTTCAGCCAGATCATCGAGGACCGCACCGATATCCTGTTCCCGGTCAAGGATCTGGAGCAGCACACCGGACTGGGCTTCTCGGCATGGTGCGACAATAACCGCATCCTCATCGGCACCCGCCGCTACATGGAGCAGGAGGGCGTGACCCTGCCGGAGCAGGATTACGAGGACAGCCACTCCAAAAATGGCGAGCTGCAAATTTTGTATCTGGCAGTGTCCGGCAACCTGCACGCCATGTTCGTGCTGCGCTATGTGGGCGGCCGCAATGTGGCACGCAGTCTTGCTTCTCTGCAAAGGGAGAACATCCGTCTGCTGGTCACCAGCAAGGACCCCAGCCTGACGGCACGGCACATCACCGAGGCCTACCATCTGCCGGAGGGCATGGTCACGGTACTGGACGGCGACCAGTGTCAGGCTATTGAAGCCGCCGATGCAGCCCCGGCAAAGCCCAAGTGCTGCCTGTACCACCACAGGGGCTTTGCCAGCCTGACTGGCGGCTTGCAGGCCGCAGATCAGGCACAGAATGCCGAGACCAGCGCCACCACGGTGCAGCTGGTGTCGGTATGCTTCTCGGTGTTCATTGCGGTGCTGCTGACCTATGCGGGCAGCATCTGGCAGCTGTCCATCGCCACGGTGCTGATGTATCAGGCCGCATGGAGCGCATTGAGCATCGCCGTCTGCGCCCTGAAGCAGCATAGCTGAAAGCTTTCGCATATTACAAAACGGGCTGTTGCACAGAACCTTGTGCAGCAGCCCGTTTTTGTGGTCTTATTTTATTTTTTTGCGCTTTTCGTAGTCGTTCAGGGCGGTCAGCGCTTCGCCGGAAAGGGGAATGAGCGCCAGCATATTGAAGATGGTCATCAGCCCGATGCCCACATCGCCCAGATCCCACACCACGGTGTAGGCCTGTGTGCCGCCCACCAGCAGCATGGCCAGCGCCAGCAGCTTGTAGGCGGTCTGGCTCCACCAGTTGTCGCCGCACAGGTAGGCCACATTGCCCCGGGCGTAGTACAGCACCCCCAGAAAGGTGGAAAAGCTGAACAGCGCTAAGATCACCGCAATGAACACGATGCCAAAACTGCCCAGATGGTACTGCATGGCAGTCTGTAAAAGGTTCATGCCGGTCAGCCCGGCGGTGATGTCCTGCGGCACCAGCAGCATCAGAAAGGCGGTGCAGCTGCAGATGACCACCGTGTCGATCAATACGCCCAGCGCCTGTACAAGCCCCATCTTTACCGGGTCGTCGCACTCCGCAGCGGCAGCGGCGCAAGGGGCAGAGCCGCTGCCCGCTTCGTTGGAGAACAGCCCGCGCTTGACACCGTTCATCAGCACCGCGCCAAAGCCGCCTGCGGCTACCTGACGCAGGCCGAAGGCTTCGGCAAAGATGCGTGCCAGCACGGCGGGCAGCTGCCGGAGATTCAGCACCACGATGCCCACCGTGATGACAAAGTAGCACACCGCCATGACCGGCACGATAAAGTCAAGGCTTTTTACGGTGGCGTTTTTGCGCAGCACGATCAGCGCCGCCAGCAGGGTAAGCACCACGGTGGTAGCTAGCGGCGGGACGTGAAAGGCGTTTTCAAAGGCGGAACTGACCGAGTTGGAAATCACCTGACTGATGCCGCACCAGCAGATCAGACCGGACACTGCAAACAGCGCTGCGCACACCGAGCGCTTGAGCTTTTTGCCCCGCTTGCGCTCTGCCAGCACATGAAGGTAGTAGGCCGGGCCGCCCCGCCAGCCGCCGTACAGCGGGTCCGGCACGCGGTACTTCTGCGCCAGAGTGGACTCCACAAAGGAGGTGGAAGCACCCAGCAGGGCGGTGACCCACATCCAGAACACCGCGCCCGCACCGCCCGCCGAAACAGCGGCCACCACGCCCACAAGGTTGCCCATGCCTACCCGGGTGGCGGTGGAGATGACCAGTGTCTGGAAGGAGGAAAGCCCGCCCGCAGCCTGCTTTTTTTCGCACACTGCGCCGATCATATCCCGGAACAGCCGCACCGGCAGCAGCCTTGTGCGCAGGGTAAAGCCGATACCGGCGGCAAAAAGCAGCACCACCATAAAGGAGATGCCAATGCCGCCCGCCACCGGCAGGGTGAATAAATCGCCCCACAGCAGATGGTAAAGCGCTTCGATCAGATCAACTATCAAGAAAACAGCCTCCTGTACTTTTGAGAAATAAAGTTACTACTTCATTATAGTACAGCACAGAAGAATTGTAAAATCTAAAATATTGATAGAAAGAATCGATAGAACGGGATGGCTTGACAAATCACATAGCTTCGATTATTCTACAAACAGAAGGGGCGCTGACTGCAAGGGTCAGCTTTCCATCCCGTATGTCAAAAGATTGACCGCTCGAGTTGGGGAACTGTGGGGCGGTCAATCTTTTTTTGTTATCAACATAAAAGCCGCCCGGTTATGCCGGGCGGCGGAGGAAGAAGCGCCTTTCAGCGCGGGGAAAGCTTACAGAATGTCGATGTATTCACCGGCCAGCGCCTTGTTCATGCTGCGCACGGCGCAGAACTTGCCGCACATACTGCAGGTGTCGCTGTGGTCGTCCTCGGGCAGGCGGGCGTCGCGGATGGCCTTGGCGGTCTCGGGGTCCAGCGCGCAGGCGAACTGTGCATCCCAGTCCAGTACGCGGCGGGCATCGCCCATCTTGTCGTCAATGTCCCGGGCGTGGGGGATGCCCTTGGCAATGTCGGCGGCGTGAGCGGCGATCTTGGAGGCCACGATGCCCTGCTTTACGTCTTCCACATTGGGCAGTGCCAGATGCTCGGCGGGGGTCACATAGCACAGGAAGGCCGCACCGCTGGCGGCTGCCACTGCGCCGCCGATGGCAGCGGTGATGTGGTCGTAGCCGGGGGCGATATCGGTGACCAGAGGTCCCAGCACATAGAAGGGTGCGCCCATGCAGATGCTCTTCTGCACCTCCATGTTGGCGGCGACCTGATTCAGGGGCACATGGCCGGGACCCTCCACCATTACCTGCACGTTGTGTGCCCATGCGCGCTTGGTCAGCTCGCCCAGACGCACCAGTTCCTCGATCTGGCACACGTCGGTGGCGTCAGCCAGACAGCCGGGACGGCAGGCGTCGCCCAGAGAGATGGTCACATCATGCTCGGCGCAGATCTCGCAGATCTCGTCAAAGTGCTCGTAGAAGGGGTTCTCGTTGCCGGTCATGCTCATCCACGCAAACACCAGAGAGCCGCCGCGGCTCACGATGTTCATCTTGCGCTTGTGCTTGCGGATCTGCTCGATGGTCTTGCGGGTGATGCCGCAGTGCAGGGTAACAAAGTCCACACCGTCCTCTGCGTGCAGGCGTACCACATCGATGAAGTCCTGTGCAGTCAGCTCTGCCAGATCCCGCTGGTAGTGGATGACCGAATCGTACACCGGCACAGTGCCGATCATCACCGGGCACTCGTGGGTCAGCTTCTGGCGGAAGGGCTGGGTGTTGCCGTGGCTGGACAGATCCATAATGGCTTCTGCGCCCATGTTCACGGCGCTCATCACCTTCTGCATTTCGATATTGTAGTCCTTGCAGTCGCGGGAGACGCCAAGGTTCACGTTGATCTTGGTGCGCAGCATGGAGCCTACGCCCTCGGGGTTCAGGCACTTGTGGTGCTTGTTGGCGGGGATGGCTACCTTGCCCTCGGCGACCCACTGGCGGATCTCCTCGGTGGTGCGGTATTCCTTTTTGGCTACGATCTCCATCTCCGGGGTGATGATGCCCTTGCGGGCGGCATCCATCTGGGTGGTATAAGTCTGCATACGCTGTGTTCCTCCAAATGACAGTTTATCTCTGAACAGCAGGGTGCTGGTCATGCAGTGATACGGGGCAGCCTGTGTGCCGGGAGCTTTCTCCTCGGACACGAGTACGGGTTGCGGCACCCAGCGGATGCTTCGTGCATTGAGCAGCACTCGCATCCTGCTGGCCGCTGCCCCAACAGCAACTTCCTGTTTCCGCCACTGGCGGCGGTCGTTGCTGTTGCAGGCCATTCCATCGCCCGCCCTACTGCCTGCGGCAGCAGGGTCCCACCCCAGCGGACGGTCCTCGGAGAAACTCCCGACCCGCAGGCAAGGGTGGCAGACAGGTAGCCGTCATTCAGAAAAAACAGAACGCTCTGGATGCCGGCACCTGCGCAAAATACGCTTTTCATGTTGGTTTTCTCCATGAATTTTGTAACGCGGCCCAAGGTGGTGCCCCCGGTTTGCCGCAGGATGATAGCTTACTTTATGATCTGCTCCGAAAGGGCGCGCAGCTCTCGGCACTCGGCCTCGATGTCCTTTGCGGCAAAGATGGCGCTTACCAACGCCACGCCGTCCACGCCGGTGCCCTTGAGCTGCAGGATGTTCTCCTTGTGGATGCCGCCAATGGCCACCACCGGCACATCCACGGCGTTGCAGATGTCCAGCAGGGTCTGCCGGGGCATCTCGCTCACGTCCGTCTTGGTGTGGGTGGCAAATACCGCACCCACGCCAAGGTAGTCCGCGCCGTGTGCCACAGCGTCCAGCGCTTCCTGTACCGTGTGGGCAGAAACGCCGATCATCACGCCCTCGCCCACGCGCTGGCGCACCTGTGCGGCAGCCATATCGTCCTGCCCCACATGGATGCCCTCGGCGTGGCACTGCAAGGCCACCTCCACGTTATCGTTGATGAACAGCGGCACACCGTATTGCTGGCACAGGGCGTGGATCTGGATGGCTTCCTGTAAAAAATCTGCGTCGCCCAGCTGCTTTTCCCGCAGCTGCACACAGGTGGCACCGCCCTTCAGGGCGCTTTCCACCTGCTGATACAACGTCTGCTCGCCCACCCATGCGCGGTCGGTCACCGCGTACAGGAGCATGGTGTGTTTATCGCACTTCATAGTTTGCGCCTTTCTCCAGCTGTTCGGGGGTCATGTTGTAAATGGCATCAATGATGTAATTGCGGTAGGTAGCGTTGCCGTCCTGCGGAGTGAGCCGCCGGTGGGCGACCTCGCCCGCCAGACCCATGGCGCACACCGCCGCAGCGGCAGCTTCCAGCGGGTGGCCGGGGTTGGCGGTGACAAAAGCCGCCGTCAGGGCAGAAAGCTGACAGCCTGTGCCGGTGATGCTGCTCATCATGGCGTTGCCGTTGCGGATGCAGTAGGCTTTTTGTGCATCGGCTACGATGTCGATAGCACCGGTAATGGCAACCACTGCGCCGGTGCGGGCGGCAAAGGCCTTGGCAAAGGCTACGGCGCTGTCCAAGTTCTCCTCGGTCACCTTGTCGGCTACGTCCGCATCCACGCCCTTGGTGGTGCCTGCGCCGGAGGCAAGGGTCTTGATCTCCGAGATGTTGCCCCGGATCACTGTGAACTGCACCTCCCGCAGCAGGCGGAAGGTGGTGTCGGTGCGCAGACGGGAAGCACCGGCACCCACTGGGTCCAGCACCACGGGGTGTCCCAGCTGATTGGCCTTTTTGCCCGCCAGCAGCATACTGGTGACGGTGCGGCTGTTCAGCGTGCCGATGTTGATGTTCAGCCCGCCGCAGATGGCGGTGATCTCCTCCACCTCGGCGGCATCATCGGCCATGATGGGGGAGGCACCGCAGGCCAGCACCATGTTGGCGCAGTCGTTCACGGTGACGTAGTTGGTGATGTTGTGGATGAGAGGGCTGCGGCTGCGCAGGTTCTCAAAGGCGGTTTTGAGCATTCCCGGCACCTCCGCTCAGGAAAGGCTGTTCTGCATGGAGCGCAGAGCGCCGGAGCGCTGCAGGCTGAACACCACTGCACCGGCGATCACCGCACCCACGGCGGTGGAGATGAGGAAGGGCACGATATAGGCGTAGAAAGCGATGTCCGCAGCACTCTTGCCCATCAGGAAGATGGCCACGGGCCATGCACACAGGCCGCCCAGAATGCTGGTGCCGAACACCTCACCCACCACGGTGGCGATCAGGTTTTTGGTCTTGTGGTATGCAAGGCCGCACAGCAGCGCACCGAACATACTGCCCGGGAAAGCCATCAGGCTGCCCAGACCCAGCAGATTGCGCAGCAGGGAAGCCACAAAGGCTACACCGACGCCCCACCAGGGCCCCAGCAGAACAGCGCACAGCACGTTGACCATGTGCTGCACCGGGGCGCACTTGCTGCCGAACATGGGAAAGCTGAACACGCTGCCCACCACGCACAGGGCACAGAACATACCGGCAAGGGCAAGCTTTTTGACAGAGAGATTCTTCATGATAAATTGGCTCCTTTTCAACCATCTGCGGCAGCGCAGGATGAATACCGGCGCTCCCGCAACAAAACAGCCCGTGCCCGCCACAAGGCGGGAACAGGTACGGAAGGTGCGGTCGAAGCTCATTGGCTTCCTCTCACGCCGGAACACGGCTTCCCATCGCTGCATTCATCCAAGGCTCAGGGCGCTCCCCCTCAGCCGGCTGCGGAACCTCCGCAGAGGACAAAAAAACAGGAGGAGCCCGGCGCGGCTCCTCCTGCAAAAAATCATAAAGGGTATGACTTCCTACGGCGGCATTATCCGCATCAGGTAAAAGGGTCGAAGCTTGCTATACTTCCTCTCAGCCCGCTGCACGAGCTCCCCTGTGTTTGATTGTGACTGTATTCTACACCTCTTTCCCAAAAAATGCAAGAGGGAAGGGGACGATTTGGAATGCGCGGGCAGGTGAAATGATTTTGAATGCGCTCCGCGTTGCTCTGCGCATCTTCAGCGGAAAGGTTATTTTAATATTTCGCGTTTGTCGCGCTCTGCGGAGCGCTCCAAACGCATTTTTACAAGTGGGGCTGCAATGGGTTAATGGGCGGTCTGAATCACAAATGCAGTTGACCACTACGACCCCTCCTGTGAAAAAAGCATTTCAGCCAAGCCCGCAGGCTTGGCTGAAATGCAAAAAAAAATAATTCCGCTATCTATGCGCAGAGCAACGCGGAGCGCATTATCAATCGTTAAGCTGTTAAAATATTTTCATTATAAACCAAAGCCGCCGTGCAGGGATCTGCGCGGCGGCTTTGGTCACAGAAAGGAGAATAATATGAAAAAGCAGAGAAAGTCGGTTTAACCCATGGTCACCTGCACCGTTACCTCAGCACCGGCGGCAGCCAGCGGCAGAACGTTGCCGGAGATGGCCTTGCCGTCCACGGTAACGGCCTTGATGCCGTGCTGCACCCCGGCGGCGTTATCCACCGTGATGTGGTACACAGCACCGCGGAAGCGGCGGGTCACGGTGAAGCCGGACAGGGTGTGAGGAATGCAGGGGTCTACCTTCAGGCCGTCCAAGGTGGGTTGGATGCCCAGAATGTACTGGCTGATGTTGAAGAAAGTCCATGCCGCCGTGCCGGTCAGCCAGCTGTTTTTGGCTTCGCCGAAGGTGGGGGCGTCCTTACCGGCTACCATCTGGCTGTAAACGTAGGGCTCGGTGCGGTGGATCTCGGAGATGTCCTCGATATAGGCGGGGCAGGTCTTGCGGTACACCGCAAAGGCGCGGTCGCCGTGACCGAGCGTTGCCTCGGCGCAGCTGATCCACGGGTTGTTGTGGCAGAAGATACCGGCGTTCTCCTTGTATCCCGGAGGATAGCTGGAGATCTCGCCCAGATTCAGCTGATAGCTGGTGTAGGCGGGCTGCAGCAGCACCACACCGTATTTGGTGTCCAGCCGCTCCTCCACGCTGGCAAGCGCCTGCGCGGCCTGTCCGCTCTCCTTGCCGATGCCGGCCATGACGCACATACCCTGCGGCTCAATGAAGATCTGACCCTCGGTGCACTCCTTGCTGCCGACGGGCTTGCCGAAAGCATCGTAGGCACGGCGGAACCATGCGCCGTCCCAACCGGCGGTCAGGGTGGCCTGCTCCACGGCATCAATGTGCTTGCGGGCGGCAGCGGCTTCTTCGGTCAGATTCAGATGGTCGCACAGTTGGGCGTATTCGTGGCCGTACTTGACGAACATACCGGCAATGAATACGCTTTCGGCCACGGGACCCTCGCTGGGGCCGGTGATCTGGAAGCTCTCGCCCGGGTGCTCGGAGAAGCAGTTCAGGTTCAGGCAGTCGTTCCAGTCGGCGCGGCCGATCAGCGGCAGGCCATGGGGACCCAGATGGGTGCAGGTAAAGTTGAAACTGCGGCGCAGGTGCTCCATCAGGGGCTGCGCCTTGGTCTCGTCGTTATCAAAGGGTACCTGCTCCTCCAGAATAGACCAGTCGCCGGTCTCCCGCAGGTAGGCAGCAGTACCGGCAATGAGCCACAGCGGGTCATCGTTGAAGCCGGTGCCGATATCCCGGTTGCCCTTTTTGGTCAGGGGCTGGTACTGGTGGTAGGCGCTGCCGTCCTCAAACTGGGTGGCGGCGATATCCAAAATGCGCTCCCGGGCGCGGGAGGGGATGATGTGCACAAAGCCCAGCAGATCCTGACAGCTGTCCCGGAAGCCCATGCCGCGTCCGGTACCGCTTTCAAAGTAGCTGGCAGAGCGGCTCATATTAAAGGTGACCATGCACTGGTACTGGTGCCAGATGTTGACCATGCGGTTCAGCTTTTCCTCGCCGGAGTCCAGATGGTAGGTGGACAGCAGCTGCTCCCAGTGGGTGCGCAGGGCGGCGCGGGCGGCATCGACCTGTGCATCCGTAGCGTAGCGCTCCATCATGGCATGGGCGCGGGTCTTGTTGATGACGCCCGGTGCAATGAACTTTTCCTGCTGCGGGTTCTCAATGTAGCCCAGACCGAACAGGATGCTGCGGCTCTCGCCGGGGGCGAGGGTCAGGTGGATGTGCAGTGCACCCACCGGTGCCCAGCCGTGGGCAATGCTGCCGGAGCAGTGCCCGGCGCGGACGGCCTGCGGGTCTGCCGGGCCGCCGTATACGCCGCAAAAGGCATCCCGGGTGGTGTCAAAGCTGTCCACCGGGCAGTTTGCCCAGAACACGGCGTAGTGGTCGCGGCGCTCGCGGTACTCGGTCTTGTGGTAGATGACGCTGCCCTCTACCTCCACCTCGCCGGTGGAGTAGTTGCGCTGGAAGTTGGAGCCGTCGTCCACAGCATCCCACAGGCAGAACTCCACATAGCTGAACAGATCCAGCTCCTTGACGATGGTGCTGCCGTTGCACACGGTCACCCGGTCCAGCTCACAGGCATCGCCCTTGGGGACGAACAGTTCCTGCCGAGCGGTCACGCCGTCCTTTTTGCCCTCCAAAATGGTGTAGCCCAGACCGTGGCGGCAGCTGTAACTGTCCAGCGGGGTCTTGGTGGGCTGCCAGCCCGGGTTCCACACGGTGTCGCCGTCCTTGATGTAGATCCGGTGGCCGTCCATGTCCAGCGGGGAGTTGTTGTAGCGGTAGCGGGTCAGGCGGCGCATCCGGGCGTCCCGGTAAAAGCTGTAACCGCCCGCCGTGTTGGAGACCAGACTGAAGAAGTCCTCGCTGCCAAGGTAGTTGATCCACGGCAGGGGTGTCTGCGGGGTGGTGATGACGTACTCTTTATTCTGGTCATCAAAATATCCGAACTTCATAATGCTTCCTCCTTAAAACTGCGCCTTGTCGGGCGGGCAGTGCGTCGATGGGCGAAAACGATTAAGGCGTTGCGAAAGAAGCAATCTCATCACGCTAAGCATACCGTATCCCACCAAAAAATGCAAGAGCTTTTTGCAAAAATCTCGGCGGAAATTTTAAAATAATCTGCGCAGCCCCGGCGGTTTTCGACGGCTTTCGGTGCTGCGCATACCGGTGAAAGACAGAACGAAGGACCCGAACCCCCATTTTAAAAGTAATATATACATACGGCCTTTGACACCGAAAACCATAACGAAACTGCAACGAAAATTTTTCTATTTTAATCGAAATGTAACGAAAATGAATCGAGGTGCACAATTTTTACAGGTCAAATTGAAACGAAATGCCAAAAGTGATGCAGCTGAGCTAAAACTTTTACGTTTTCGCTTGATTTTTGGTGCAGAATGCGATATATTGAGATTGCGAAAACGATTAAGGAACTCGCGAGAAACATTCCGCAGCTCCTTTCCTTGGAAGGAGGCCATAAGATGCCGTCCCTGAAGGATCTGGCAAAAGAGTGCGGCGTATCCGTCGCAACTGTCAGTAAGGCGCTGAACAACCAGCCGGACATCGCACCGGCCACGCGGGAACGCATCCGTGCAGCGGCCCGCCGCGTAGGGTATCTGCCCAACGCAGCAGCCCGGGCGCTGAAAACCAACCGTACTTACAACCTTGGCGTTCTGTTCGTAGATGAAAAGCAGAGCGGCCTGACCCACGAGTACTTCTCCGCAGTGCTGGACAGCTTCAAGGTAGAAGCAGAAAAGCGCGGCTATGATATCACCTTCATCAACCACAACATCAGCGGCAAGTCCATGAGCTATCTGGAACATTGCCACTACCGGGGTGTGGACGGCGTGGTGATCGCCTGCGTGAACTTTTACGATCCGCAGGTGGTGGAGCTGGTCAACGGCGATGTGCCGGTGGTGACCATCGACCATGTGTTCAACAACCGGATGGCGATCCTTTCAGACAACGTGGTTGGCACAAAGGCTCTGGTACAGCAGGCATGGGCCTGCGGACATCGGCGCATCGCCTTTATCCACGGCGAAAAGACCGCCGTTACCGAGAATCGCTTGGCAGGCTTCTATCAAGCCTGCGAGGAGCTGGGGCTGAAGGTGCCGGAGGAGTACGTCCGCTGCGGTGTGTACCACGATGTGGATCGCTGCGCAGAGGAGACCCGGGCGCTGCTGGCACTGCCGCAGCGGCCCACCTGCATCATCTTCCCGGATGACTTTTCCGCACTGGGCGGCTACAACGCCCTGAGCGAAGCGGGTCTGAGCATCCCGGAGGACATCTCGGTGATGGGATACGATGGCATCTATCTCTCCCGGGTGGTCAAACCCCCGCTGGTGACCTACCAGCAGAACACCAAATCCCTTGGCAGGCTGGCAGCGGATAAGCTGATCGAGTTGATCGAGCATCCGCGTGTGACTCTGCCGGAGCAGATCCGGGTGTCCGGCAAACTGCTGGACGGCGGCTCCGTCCGCATCCTTTAACAAAGGCCCACAACTCCCGGCGCGGAGTTTTTGAGTATGAATTTTTTAATTGGAAAACCATGAAGGAGGTTTACCCTTATGAAAAAGATTTCTCGTCGTAATTTCCTGCTCGCTTCCGGTGTCGTGACGATTGGTGCTGCTCTGGCAGCCTGCGGCGGCGGCTCTTCCAGCAGCACTGCTGCTTCCTCTGCGGCTCCCGCATCCTCCGCTGCTGCTTCTGCTCCGGCTGCTGCCGAGGGCAAGGTGCTGAACATCTGGTGCTGGAATGATGAGTTCCAGAGCCGCTTCAACGACTATTATCCCGAGGTCAAGGAGATCGCAGCCGACAAGTCCACCACCACCCTGAAGGACGGCACCACCGTGAAGTGGACCATCAACGCCAACGAGAACAACAACTACCAGAACAAGCTGGACGAGGCTCTGCTGAATCAGGACTCCGCTGCCGATGACGACAAGATCGACATCTTCCTGATCGAGGCTGACTACGCTCTGAAGTATGTGGACTCCGACTATGTTCTGGATGTCAAGAAGGATATCGGCCTGACCGATTCTGATCTGGCTGGCCAGTACCAGTACACCAAGGATATCGTTTCTGTGGACGGCAGCCAGCGCGGCACCACTTGGCAGGCTACCCCGGGTCTGTTCGCATACCGCCGCAGCATTGCCAAGGAGGTGCTGGGCACCGATGACCCCGCCGAAGTGCAGACCTACCTGTCCGACTGGGATAAATTCAACGATGTAGCTGCCAAGGCTGCTGCCAAGGGCTACAAGATGCTGTCCGGCTTTGACGATGCTTACCGCACCTTCTCCAACAACGTCTCCGCACCCTGGGTCACCGGCACCACCGTTACCGTGGACGAGAACCTGATGAAGTGGGTGGATCAGACCAAGGAGTACACCGACAAGGGCTACAACAACAAGTCCAGCCTGTGGGACAGCCAGTGGGCTTCCGATCAGGGCCCCACCGGTAAGGTGTTCGGCTTCTTCTACTCCACTTGGGGCATCAACTTCACCCTGCTGGGCAACTCTCTGGCAACTCCTACCGCTGAGGGCGGCAAGGAAGAGGTTGGCAACGGCATCTACGGCGACTACGCTGTGTGCGAAGGCCCTCAGCCCTACTACTGGGGCGGCACCTGGATCTGCGGCGCAGCCGGCAGCGACAACCTTGAGACCATCAAGGACGTTATGCTGAAGCTGACCTGCGATGAAGCCATCATGAAGCAGATCACCATGGATACGCAGGATTACACCAACAACGAGAAGGCCATGAACGAGATCGCCAGCAGCGATTACAAGTCCGACTTCCTCGGCGGCCAGAACCACATCGCTCTGTTTGCAGAGGCTGCAACCAAGATCGATATGTCCAACGCCGGCCCGTACGATCAGGGCCTGAACGAGAGCTTCCAGAACGCTTTCAAGGATTACTTCACCGGCAACGTGGAGGAGGATGCCGCCAAGGCAAACTTTGAGACCGCCATCAAGGAGAAGTACCCCGAGCTGACCGACGTGGTCTGGCCCGCATAAGCGGTTTTACTCCGAACTGAAAATTGAAGCAAAGGGGCGGGCGGCGTATCTCGCCCGCCCCTTTGGTTTTGCTGTGACCCGGCAGGAGGGAGATCTCATGGGAGAAAAAACAAAGAAGAAAGGGTCGATCAGCTACGCGAAATGGGGCTATATCTTCATTGCACCGTTCTTTATCATCTTCGCGGTATTCCAGCTGATCCCTCTGGCATCCACTATCTATTACAGCTTTTTTGAGTATTACCGCAGCGGTCTGAAGATCATCGGACCCAACTTTGTGGGTCTGAAAAACTACATCACCCTGTTCGCGACCGATCTACCCAAGTATTTCAGCAACACGCTGATCCTGTGGATCATCGGTTTTATCCCGCAGATCGTCGTCTCGCTGCTGCTGGCGGCATGGTTCACCGACCTGCGGCTGAAGCTGAAGGGACAGACCTTCTTCAAGACGGTCATCTATATGCCCAACCTGATCATGGCCTCGGCCTTCGCAATGCTGTTCTTCGCCCTGTTCTCGGATAACGGCCCGGTGAACGCAGTGCTGCTGAGCATGGGCTGGATCAAGACCCCCATCAGCTTTTTGAATACCGTGTGGGGCAACCGTGGCCTTGTGGGCCTGATGAACTTCCTGATGTGGTTCGGCAACACCACCATCATGCTGATGGCAGCCATTATGGGCGTAGATCCCACCCTATACGAGGCTGCGGAGCTGGACGGCTGCACCCCGAACCAGATGTTCTGGAAGATCACCCTGCCCCTGATCCGTCCCATTCTGGTCTACGTCATGATCACCTCCATGATCGGCGGCCTGCAGATGTTCGATGTGCCGCAGATCCTGACCAACGGCAAGGGCGGCCCGGACCGCACCTCCACCACCATGATCATGTACCTGAACAACCACCTGTTCAGCAAGAACTACGGCATGGCCGGTGCAGTATCTGTGGTGCTGTTCCTTGTGTGTGCAGTGCTGTGCGTCGTCGTGTACTTCTCGCTGACCAAGGAAGATGACGGCCTGACCAAGGCCCAGCGCAAGGAACTGAAGGCAGCCAAAAAGGCTGCTGCCAAAGGAGGGAAATAAGTATGGCACATACGCCTAAAAACCAGTCCGAAAAGGCGATCTTGACCGCCCGCCGTGCGTGGTGCTATCTGGTGCTGGTGCTGATCAGCTTTCTGTGCCTGTTCTTCTTCTATGTGCTGATCATCAACTCCACCCGCACCCACTTCGAGATCCAGAAGGGCTTCTCGCTGATGCCGGGCAAGTCCATCATCACAAACTTCCGCAACGTGCTTACGGACGCAAACATCCCTGTGGTAAGCGGCATCCGCAACAGCCTGCTGGTGTCTGCCTGCTCGGCAGCGCTCAGCGTTTACTTCTCGGCTCTGACGGCCTACGGCATCTATGCCTATAACTTCAAGTTCAAAAAAGCCGCCTTTGCCCTGATCCTGCTCATCATGACCATGCCCACACAGGTGTCCGCACTGGGCTTTCTGCAGTTGATCTCCAAGATGGGCTTGAAAAACAGCTTCATCCCCCTGATCGTCCCCAGCATTGCAGCACCTACCGTGTTCTTCTTCATGAAGCAGTATCTGGACGCCTCCCTTCCCATGGAGATCGTGGAAGCCGCCCGCATTGACGGCGCAGGCGAGTTTTATACCTTTAATAAGATCGTGCTGCCCATCATGAAGCCGGCTCTGGCTGTACAGGCCATTTTCTCCTTCGTGGCAAGCTGGAACAACTACTTCATTCCGGCGCTGGTGCTGGACACCGCCGACAAAAAGACCCTGCCTATCCTCATCGCCCAGCTGCGCAGCGCGGACTTCCTGAAGTTCGATATGGGCAAGGTGTACATGATGGTGGCTATTGCCATTCTGCCGGTCATCATCGTCTACCTGCTGCTGTCCAAGTTCATCGTCCGCGGCGTTGCTCTTGGCGGCGTCAAAGGCTAAAATTCCGACATCTCTGTTACAGCATAGCAAAGCCCCCGAGGGATACACCCTCGGGGGCTTTGTGTGTTATAGTTGGTGAGCAAAAACGATTTGGAATGGCTTCCGCTGCGCTCTAGCCATTTTCAGCGGAAAAATTATTTTATATTCGGGATTCAGAAACGTCTGCGGGCGTTTCTGAATCCCCTTTTCACAGGAAGAACCGTAACCGGGAGAGGCAGTTGCAATATCTTTGCGCCCCTTTCGTGAAAAAGTAACTCTGGAAAATCCGCAGATTTTCCAGAGTTACAACTATAAAAATATTCTTTCCGCTATTTATGCGCAAAGCGAACGCGGAGCGCATTCAAAATCGTCCCACGCGGGGGAGTGTGCGATGGGATTCAGATCAAGATCCCATCGCAATGGTCGATCTCGTGCTGGATGATCTGCGCTGTCCAGCCGGTAAAGGTCTTGATGCGCAGCTTGCCGTCCATGGTCTGGTACTGCACCTTGATGCTCTGCCAGCGCTTTGTTTTCCGCACACCTTCCAGCGAAAGACAGCCCTCTTCGGCTTCGTACTGGCCGGACTTTTTCAGGATGACCGGGTTGAACAGCACTAAATACCCGTCCTCAGCTTCCACCGCGATGATGCGCTTGCGCACGCCGATCATGTTGGCAGCCATGCCCACACAGCCGTCGGCGTGGGCGGTCAGGGTGTCCAGTAAGTCCCGCGCAACAGGGGCATCCTCCGGGGTGGCGGGGGCGGACTTCTGCGCCAGAAACAGCGGGTCGTGCATGATGGGCTGGATCATAGTAAAATCTCCTATTATTTTTCAGTTCTGCTTAAAAGAATGCCTGCCAGCAGCCCGGCGGCAGCCGGGAGCACCCAGCCAAAGCCCAGTGCCGCCAGTGGCAGGGCGTTGGCAAGGGCAGAAAGTGCGCCAAGCGGCAGCGCGGCGGCAATGCTCTGCACGGCGGTGCAGCCAATGCACAGCGGGTAGACCCGGCGGCGCTGCTCCAGCCCGGGCACGAAGGAAAGCGCGATCAGCACAATGGCTACCGGGTACAGCGCGTTGAGCACCGGGACGGACAGACGCAGGATCTCTGCCAGCCCCAGATTTGCGATCAGCATACTGGCAGCGGCAAAAAAGACGGCAAGAGCAGGGTAGGGGATGCGGGGCAGCAGGGTGTGGAAATACTCTCCCACACAGGCGATCAGCCCCACACAGGTGTTGAAGCAGGCCAGCATAAAGATGGCCGCAAGCAGCACCAGCCCCGCTTTACCGAACAGCCGCTCCGCCAGCACGGTCAGCACCTCGGCACCGGTGGCAAGACCGGGCACGGCGGCACCGGTCAACGCTCCGGCGTGCCCCAGCATGGCATAGACCGCCAGCAGCAGCCCGCCTGCCACAAACCCGGCACGGATGGCACTGCGCTGCACGTCCTGCTCCCGGGCAACGCCCTGCGCCCGGATGTTCATGGCGATGACCGCGCCAAAGTTCAGTGCGGCAAGGGCGTCCATGGTCTGGTAACCGTACAATACGCTTTGTAAAATGACCACTGAACTATACGCATCGGTGGGCGCACCGTACTGCGCCGCCAGCGGGTGCAGCAAACAGCCGCCGAACAGGATCAAAATCAGAACCAGCAGGCAGGGGCAGAGCAGCCTGCCCAGCCAGCGGGTGAGCCTGTCCGGGCGCAGCGCTACCAGAAAGGCCGCGCCGAAGAACAGCACGGAGTACCCCAGCTGCAGCCCGGCGCTGCTGCCCAGCAGCGGGGTGAGCATGGCAAACGAGGTGCTTGCGGTGCGCGGAATGGCCAGACACGGCCCGATGGACAGGTAGATCAAAATCATGAATACCTGTGCGAATACCGGATGCACCCGCCCGGCAAGCTTATCCAGACCGTCTGCCCGTGCCACCGCGATGACCCCTGCGACTGGCAGACCCACGGCACTGAGGGCAAGCCCCAGAAAGGCGGGCCAGAAGTTTACCCCCGCCTTTGCACCCAGATCGGGTGGGAAGATCAGGTTGCCCGCCCCGAAAAACATGGAAAATAACGTAAAACCGACAAGCAGCAGCTTGCGGCCCTTGAGCGCCTTTGTCAATACCGTCCTCTCTTTCCTGCGTCGGCGCAAAGATGCACCGTATACTGTACCCAGTTTACACTGGATGCAAATTCATGTCAAGCATACGACGGTTGAATAAAAGTATATACAAAGCGAGCCGACTCGCCGTGGGTGGTGCACAGGTCATTCCCCTTTGCGGGACGGTATGGTATACTATACCTTATAATAGGAAGCGGAAGAGGGCAGTTTATGAAGCAGAACAAGCAGTTTTTCCGCCGTCTGCTGGCGGTGGCGTTCTGGCTGGCGGTGTGGCAGGCCGCAGCTATGGCCATCGGGCAGGAGGTGTTTTTGGTATCGCCGGTGCAGGCGCTGCGCACTTTGGTGCAATTGCTGCCAAGGGCAGATTTCTGGCAGCGGGTGGGCTTCAGCTCCGGGCGCATTCTGCTGGGTTTTGTGCTGGGCGCAGTGGTCAGCGTGGTGCTGGCGGTGTGCGCCGCCCGGTGGAGCGCCGCCGATGCGCTGCTGGCTCCGGTGATGCAGCTGGTCAAGGCCACGCCGGTGGCAAGCTTTATCATTCTGGCGCTGGTCTGGGTGCGGGGCAGTGCGCTTTCGGTGCTTATCAGCTTTTTGATGGTGCTGCCGGTGCTGTACGGCGCGGTGCGCACCGGCATTGCCGGTGCAGACGTGCAGCTGCTGGAAATGGCAGCGGTGTTCCGTCTGCCGCCGGGTCGCCGCCTGCGGTCGATCTGGCTGCCTGCGGTGCTTCCGGCCTTCCGGCAGGGGTGCAGCGTGGCGCTGGGCATCTGCTGGAAAAGCGGTGTGGCAGCCGAGGTCATCGGCCTGCCCAACGGCAGCATCGGCGATGCGCTCTACCGCGCTAAGATCACCCTTTCCACAGGGGAGCTGTTTGCGTGGACCTTTGTCATCATCCTGCTGAGCGCAGGCTTTGAAAAGCTGTTCCTGCTTGCACTGGATAAAGCCGTGGGCGCAGTGCTGGGAGAGGAGGGGACAAAATGCTGAAGCTTCAACACCTGACAAAACGGTTCGGCGCAGCGCCGCTCTTCACCGACCTGTGCATGGAGGTGGATGCTCCCGTGGTGCTGTGGGCACCCAGCGGCTGGGGCAAGACCACCCTGCTGCGCATCCTGATGGGGCTGGAACGCCCCACCACCGGCAGCGTGGAGGGCGTGGGCCGGGTGGCAGCGGTCTTTCAGGAAGACCGCCTTTGTCCCCAGCTGAACGCCGTGCAGAACGTCACCTTGGTGCTTCCGGGGGTAGAAAACCAGTACAAAGAGCAAATTATAAGCGATTTTCAACAACTTGGAATGGACATTGCAGCCTTGCAGCTGCCTGCCCGCAGGCTTTCTGGCGGGCAAAAGCGGCGGGTGGCGCTGCTGCGGGCGCTGTGGGCACCCAGCGACACCCTGCTATTGGACGAGCCCTTTACCGGCATGGACCCGGACACCTTGCAGCGGGCAGCGGCACTGCTGCGGCAGCGCTGCGCGGGCAAGCCGGTGCTGCTGGCCACCCACGATGAAAGCGCCATCCGCGCCCTTGGCTGGCGGGTGGTGGAACTGGAAAAGCTGGGGACAAGAGCCAAAGCCTGAGAGGGCTTACAGCAGCTGGGCAAGGATGCTGTTCTGAACAATAAGCCCGGCGGGGGTCAGAGCGAGGGTACTGCCATCGAAGGTAGCATACCCGGCGCGGACGCAGTTTTGCACAAAGGCCAGCTGTGCGGTGGAAAACTGCTTGCCGTATATGGCTTTGTAGGCTGCAAGGTCAAGCCCCTTGCGCAGCCGCAGCTGTAAGATCAGGTAGTCCTCTGCGCCGCAATTGCCGTCCATGATGGGCGCGGCGGCGTCCTGCAGAAAGGCGGCGGTGTCCGGTGCGTAGCAGAACCGCTTGCCGCCCATGCAGGAGTGCGCCGCAGGGCCAAGGCCAAGATAGTCGCCGCAGTCCCAGTAGATGAGGTTGTGCCTGCCCTCATAGCCCGGCTTTGCAAAGTTGGAGATCTCGTACTGGCGGTAGCCGTGGTGTTCCAGCTGCTCCACGGCGTAAAGATAGAAATCGGCGGCTTCATCGCCGGTGGGCAGCCCCTCCGGCGGGTGCTTGCCAAAGGCGGAGTCCGGCTCTATCTTTAAAAGGTAGGCCGAGATATGGGTGGCACCGCCTTTTTCGATCAGCTCCAGTGTCTCGTCAAACTCGGCCTGCGTATAATGGGGCAATGCCAGCATGATATCGCCGCTGATATTCTCGAACCCGGCGCGCCGGGCAGAGGCAAAGGCTGCCCGCGCCTGCTTGGCGCTGTGGGGACGGCCAAGGGTGCGCAGCTGGGTGTCCCGGGCAGACTGCACCCCGAAGGAGATGCGGTTCACCCCCGCCGCCCGGAAGCCCCGCAGGCTCTCCTCGGTGACGGTCTCGGGGTTTGCTTCCAAGGTGATCTCTGCACCGGACACGGGCTCTGCTGCCCGGATGAGCCGCTTTGCCTGCGCCGGGGTGAGCAGGCTGGGCGTGCCGCCGCCGAAATAAACGGTATCCGGCCGCAGGGGCGCGTTTGGCGCAAAGCGGTGCAGCTCCCGCAGAAGCGCGTCCACATAAGCATCCGGCACGCCCCGCTCCCCGGGGTGGGAATAAAAATCGCAGTACCGGCATTTGGAAAAGCAGTAGGGAATATGCAGATAAAGTCCAAGGGACATACAATATCACAGCCTTTTTCATGAAACGTTCATTTCTATGCAGTATACTATATTCCGTAGACCGGAGCAAGAGAGAAATGCTCCGGCAGAATAGACTGGAGGAACCCAGATGAGTTACAACAATTACAACCGTGGCTATGCAGAGCCTACAATGACCTCGGCTGATTATATGACCCGCACCTACCGCTGGATGGCGCTGGGACTGCTGATCACCTTTGCGGCGGCGTTTGTCACCGCCACCACCCCGCTGTTCTATGTGGTCAACTCGCTGTACCTGCTGTTCACCATTGCCGAGCTGGCGCTGGTGTTCGTGCTGAGCGCCCGGGTGCAGAATATGTCCGTGGGCGCGGCAAGAGGAGTATTTTTAGGCTACGCCCTGCTCAACGGCATGGTGCTGAGCTATTATTTCCTTGCCTTTGATCTGGGCACGCTGGTGCTGGCCTTCCTTGCCACATCGCTGTATTTCGGCCTGATGGCAGTTTACGGCACCACCACCCACAAGGATCTGTCCGGCTGGGGTCCCAAGCTGATGATGGCGCTGTTTGCGCTGCTTATCACCGGTTTCGTCGGTGTGCTGTTCGGCATGGGCTTTATGAGCACGGTGCTGTATTCCGGCATCGGTCTGGTGGTGTTCATGCTGCTGACCGCCTACGACACCCAAAAGCTGAGCCAGATGTACTCCTACTACGCAGGGGACAGCGAGCTGGCGGAAAAGGCTTCCATCTACGGTGCACTGACGCTGTATCTGGACTTCATCAACATCTTCTTGTATGTGGTGCGTCTGCTGGGTCTGAACAGCCGCCGCCGCGACTAAGCGCAGAAAGAATTTTATGATCTGTAAATCAGCCAAGCCCGTGGGCTTGGCTGATTTATTTTTCGCTGTCTTTTTTATCCCTTTGTATAAACTGCCCGCCGCTGTCCCACACTAAACCCAGAAAAAGACCCCGTACACAAAACGGACAGATGGGAGTAACAAGCATGGAGCAGATCAAAAAATTTCTGCACGGCAAGGGCTTTGCTCTGCTGCTGACCGCAAGCCTGCTGGCTGCGGCTGCGGCGGGGGTGTGGGCGGTGCGCGCCCTGCGGGCAGAACTGCAAAAAAGTCTGGAGGGGTTGGACACCCCCGGCACCACCCAACAGACCACCCCGGAAACAGAACCGGACTGGGACGCACAGGAGGACACCACATGGCAGCAGCCCGTGACCGACGTTGCAAACAGCAAGGCAGATGTGCCGCAGCAGACGCCCTCTGGGGCGTCCTCTGGTGCACAGTCTGGCTCTGGTTCGCTGCGCGAACCCTCGGCACTGCAAGGCGCATCCTCGCCTGCCAGCAGTTCGGCACAGCCTGCCGCCGCGCCCTCTATGCCGGGGCGCGTGCTCAACGCCTTCAGCGGCGATGAGCTGGTGTATAACAAGACCCTTGGGGACTGGCGCACCCACAACGGTGTGGACTATGCCTGCACGCAGGGCGCTGCGGTAGCGGCACCCGTGGCGGGCAAGGTGGTCTCTGCCGGGGCAGAGGGCAACTGGGGCACCGTGGTGGTGCTGGAGGATGCCGCTGGCCGCAGTTGGCGGCTGTGCGGCGTGGCTGACCCGGACGTTAAGGCCGGGGACACCGTGACCGCCGGGCAGAAGCTTGGCACGGTGGGCACGGTCGGCTGCGAGTGCGCCGAGGAGAGCCACATCCATGTGGAGGTAAAGCAGGGCGAAAACTACCTCGACCCGGCAAAGCTGCCGGAGTAAGCATACCATAAAAGGGGCTGCAACAGCGGCTCCTTTTTTGCTGTGTCAGGCGGTACGGCGCGTTTGCAGCAGCCAGAGAACCAGCGCCGAAAGCACCCCGGCTGCCAGCAGTACATCTGCCGGGTGCGCAGCCAAGTGCTGGAAGGCACTGCCATAGGCTGCCTGTCCGATGGGCTGGGTCAGGCAGGCCAGCACGGAGATGCAGGCGGTCGTCTTGCCCAGCTGTGCCTGCGGTACTAGCATTTGCAGCTGCGCAAAGAACCACACATTGAACAGTGCCGCCACGGCCATAAACACGGCACCCAGCACCAGAATGCTGCCGAACTGGAGTGTGGGCACCCGGAGGGCAAGACCCAGCGCGGCGCACACGCCGCTGAGCGCCAGCAAAAGACCTGTGCCGCTGCGGATGGGATGCCGGACAAAGAAGGTTCCCGCCAGCACGCCGCCTAAAATGCCGCCCGCGCTCAGCACCGCCTGCACAAGACCAAGGGAGGCATCACTTTTCTGCAAAGTCTGCACCACCAGCACCGGAACCCCCACGGTGAGAGCAGGGACTTCCAGCAGGTTTACAGCCGCCATGGCGGCAGCTAGCCGCAGCACCGCAGCCTGCCCGGTGAGAAACCGCGCACTTTCCCGCAGGTCGGTACACAGAGAACGAACGGAGAGCCTTGTGTCCCGGGGGACATCCTGTGGGATGCGCAGGCAGAGCTCCATCCCGGCGGAAAGTGCAAAGCAGCCGCCGCAGAGCGCCAGCAGACCACGGATGCCGAGGTGCTCCAGCAGAACAGCACCCAGCAGGGGACCGAGAAGCTCGTCCACGGTATCCACCAGCTGAATGACCGCGTTGCCGCGCAGCAGCTGGGTGCCGTTCAGCAGCAGGGGCAGACAGGCGCGTACTACAGGCTGGTAAAGCCCCTGAATGGCGTACAGACTGCCCAGCACGGTCAGAATCAGCGGAAGCAGGGGCAGATGCGGCAACCCGGCAGCGGCTGCCGCCGAAATACCGGCGGTTACCAGATCCAGCAGCGCCATCAGGCGGGCTTTACGGCAGCGGTCTGCCAGCGCGCCGCCGGTCAGCATTCCGGTCAGAGCAGGCAGCATAGCCAGCGCGGTGATGCCGCCGTACAGCGCAGCAGAACCGGTCTGCCGCAGCAGATACAGCGGCAGCGCAAACCGCAGGGCGGCATTGCCGAACAGGGAGATGATCTGCCCGAGGACGATGAGGAAAAAAGTGTTCATGGGAACCTCCTGTTTTTTGCTTACAAACCGTTGGTCTGTATCTGCGTATAAAAAAGGGCGGAGCGTTCCGCCCGGAAAATTCAGTCTTTGACCGGTGTGCACAGCTGCACCAGCTGTGCAGCCTGTGCATCCGTCAAAAGATCCAGCCCAAGCGCATGGGTCATCTGCTGAAACACGAAGTTCCGCGCCCGCTGCTGGGCCGGCGTGGTGGGGCGCGTCTGGGGGGAAAGCCAGATGTCTGCCAGCACGAACAGCGCTTCCGCCAGCGCATTGGCATCGGCGGTGTGGATGGAGCCGTCCGCCATGCCCTGCCGGATCATGGGTGCAATACATTCCGGGGCCAGATGCGCTTCAATGTTGTCTAGTTCCATGGCAAGGAACTGCGGGTTGCTGCACAGATGCGGCAAGGTCTGTGCGATCTGCTGCTGCCGCTGCCCGGCAAAGGATGCTGCAAACACCGCCTGCAGCTTTTGCAGCCCGGTCAGGGACGGGTCGTCCCGGATATGGCGCAGCGGCTCCCACATCTGGTCGCCCAAACGGTCACCGACGCGCTGCGCGATCTCCTCCTTGGAGCGGAAGTGATGGTACACCGCCCCCTTGGAAAGCTTTGTGGCATCAATGATGTCCTGCAGGGTGGTATTCTGGTAGCCCTTCTGAATAAAGAGCAGGGCGGCGGCGTCTAGGATCTTTTCCACAGTCTGTTCCGGGTATTTGTTGCGCGGCATGGCAGATGCTCCTTCTTTACAAACTAACGGTCTGTAAAAAAGAATACCGCAGCCCAGCGGCTTTGTCAAGATGGCATGGAACTGAAAATCCATTCATTTCCTGCGGCGCTGCATTGCTTTTGTGCGGGGTTTCTGGTATGATACAATAGAATCAACAGGCGATTTTGGGAGGATGACAGATGGCAAGGGTTTTGATCGTGGGAGCCGGGGCAGCCGGACTGATGGCGGCGGGTGCCGCCGTGCGGCAGGGACATCAGGTAACAGTGCTGGAGCATACCGAGAAGCCCGGGCAGAAGATCCTTGTCACAGGCAAGGGGCGCTGCAACGTGACCAACGACTGCCCGGCAGAGGAGTTTTTGCGCCATGTGCGCACGAACCCGCGCTTTTTGTACTCCTCGCTGGGCGCGTTCCCCCCGGCAAAGACCATGGAGCTGTTCGAAGGCCTTGGCGTGGAGCTGAAGGTGGAGCGCGGACGCCGGGTGTTCCCAGTATCGGATAAGGCCGAGGAGATCCGGCAGGCGCTGCTGCGCTATGCGCAGGACGCCGACATCGTCTACGATGGCGCAAAAAAGCTGCTGCTGGAGGACATCGTGCCCGAGGCAGAGCCCGCCCCGGCGGCACAGGAAAACCCGCGCCACCCCAAAAAGAAAAAGGCAGGCCCGGCGCTGCGCTGCGTGGGCGTGCGGGGCACTTCCGGCAGGGAGTACCGGGCGGACGCGGTGCTGGTAGCCACCGGCGGCGTGAGCTACCCCACCACCGGCTCTACCGGCGATGGCTACAAGCTGGCGCAGCAGGCGGGGCACACCCTTGTGGAGCCGGTGCCCAGTCTGGTCAGCCTTGTCAGCCGGGACCCGGACTGCAAAAAGATGATGGGTCTGGCGCTGAAAAACGTCACCCTGACCCTGCTGGAGGACGGCAAGGCCATCTTTGACGAGCAGGGCGAGATGCTGTTTACCCACTTTGGCATCAGCGGGCCGCTGACCCTGAGCGCGTCCAGTCATCTGGGGGACATGAAAAAGCACAGGTACATCGCGGAGATCGACATGAAGCCCGCCCTGAGCGAGGAGCAGCTGTACGACCGCATCACCCGGGACTTTGCCCTGCTGGCAAACCACGCAGCGCAGGGGGCGCTGGTCAAGCTGCTGCCCTCCAGTATGCAGCCGGTGATGGTGGCGCGCTGGGGCATCGACCCCGCCACCAAGGCAAACCAGATCACCCGGGAGCAGAAGCGGGAACTGGTGCAGCTGGTCAAGCACTGGCAGGTGTCCATTGACGCCCGGGGCGACCTTGCCCACGCAGTCATCACCAGCGGCGGCGTATCGGTGCGGGAGGTAGACCCCAAGACCATGCAGAGCAAAAAGGCGCTGGGGCTGTACTTTGCGGGCGAGGTGCTGGACGTGGACGCCTACACCGGCGGCTACAATCTGCAGATCGCCTTCTGCACCGCACAAAGCTTTGCCAATAATCTGTAAAAAACAGCACCATCCATTCTGCTGTGTACTATATATAAATAAGGAGAACATATCATGGTATCTGTTGCAATTGATGGGCCTGCGGGTGCAGGCAAATCCACTCTGGCACGCCGTCTGGCGGCAGAGCTGGGCTATATCTATGTGGACACCGGTGCAATGTACCGCGCCATCGGCCTGTACGCCCTGCGCGCGGGCAAGGACCCCAAGGACAACGCGGCGGTGGATGCCCTGCTGCCGGAAATCGAGCTGCGGCTGGCCTCCATTGCGGGCGAGCAACACATCTACTTGAAGGACGAGGACGTGAGCACCGCCATCCGCACCGAAGCCGCGGGCATGGCAGCCTCTGCCGTGGGTGCAAACCCCGCCGTGCGGGCATTTCTGCTGGACTTGCAGCGCAGCATGGCCAAAAAGCAGGATGTGCTGATGGATGGCCGGGACATCGGTACGGTGGTGCTGCCGGACGCTACGGTGAAGATCTTCCTGACTGCCAGCCCGGAGGCACGCGCCACCCGCCGCTGGAAGGAGTATCAGGCCAAGGGCATCGACACTCCCTACGAGGAAGTGCTGGCAGACGTGAAGCAGCGGGACTATCAGGACACCCACCGCGCCGCCGCCCCGCTGAAGCAGGCGGAGGACGCCGTGCTGCTGGATACCTCGGAACTGGACTTTGAGCAGAGCCTTGACGCCATGAAGCAGATCATTGCCAAGAAGATCGGCGGATAAAACAAACAGGACAGGAATAGAAAATGGTACTATATTATATTCTGGTGCCCCTTGCGTGGCTTGTGTGGCACATCGGTTTCCGCATCCGGGTGGAAGGCCGCGAAAACCTGAAAAAGGTGCAGACGAAGGGCTATATCCTTGCACCCACCCATGTGTCTGCCATCGACCCGGTGTTCATCGTCGTCACCCGGTGGGGCAGGCGGATGGTGGTGTTCGCCAAAAAGGAACTGTTCGAGATCAACGCCTTTCTGACCTGGTTCTTCCGCTGCTGCGGCGGCGTGTGCGTCCGCGGCACCAAGGACGAGATGGCGGTCATCTCTCAGACGGTGGAAGCCTGCAAGCAGGGCAGAACACTGCTCATCTTCCCGGAGGGCACCCGCGAAAAGGAGGGCAAACTGCTGCCCCCCAAGAGCGGTCTTTTTGTCATTGCCGCCGAAGCCGAGGTGGACGTTGTGCCCTGCCGCATCTTCTACGACACCCCGGACGGAAAAATGCACCTGTTCTGCAGGGTGCGGGTGATCTACGGCGAGCCGATGCCCGCAGCACAGTTTGCCATGGAAAGCCGCCGGGACACCAAAAAACTCCGTGCCAACAAGCAGGCATTGCTGGAAGCATGGGAAAAGATGGGAGCGTAAAAAATGGAGATCCGTTTGGCTAAAACGGCGGGATTCTGCTTCGGCGTGAACCGTGCCGTGGAACTGACCTATAAGCTGCTGGACGAGGGGCACAGGGTAGCAACGCTGGGCCCGCTGATCCACAACCCACAGGCGGTGGAGGATATGCGGCGCAAGGGTGCACAGGTGGTAAACACCGTGCAGGATGTGCCTGCCGGGTGCGAGGTGGTCATCCGCAGCCATGGGGTGCCCCGCAGCATCTACGACGAGCTGGAGTCGCGCGGCATCCCTTACCACGACGCCACCTGTCCCTTTGTGCAGAAGATCCAGCGCATTGCCGCACAGGCCGAAAAAGAGGGCGCGGTGCTGCTGGTGGCGGGTGATAAGACCCACCCGGAGGTGCAGGGCATCGTGGGACACACCCGGGGCGAGGTGTTCGTTTTTGCCGATTTAGCCGAATTGGAGGCGTGGAACGGCCCTTCTGACCCCCCAAAACCCCTTTTTGCAGTTGCACAGACCACATTTCAGGTAACAAAATGGAAAGAAAGTTCGGAGTTTCTCAAAAAAGCCTATACAAACGCCCGAATTTTTGATAC
>ERZ1106983.881-NODE-881-length-32078-cov-20.688349_pt1 | contig 32078 bp, 30 predicted proteins | sample MGYA00403693_ERZ1106983 | MGnify/ENA primary metagenome ERZ1106983 (study PRJEB35170, sample SAMEA104062420) | human gut metagenome | biome: human gut; feature: human-associated habitat; material: faeces | place: Denmark | collected 2012-07-13 ...
GCGTTCGTCCTGAGCCAGGATCAAACTCTTTATAAATGATATTTATCACTTAAAAGTGTTAAATCTTGTTTCGCTCAGCACGCAATCGCTTGCGTCCTGTGTGAATTACTTTTGTTTGGAATTGTTTACCGTGTTTTTCCAACACGAATATAGGTTCCGTTACAAGTTCTTTCGATATTGTTCAATTTTCAAGGTCCTGTGCGCCGCAGCCTTAGCGGCTGACGACTTGATTATTTTACCACAGAAGCGGTTTTTTGTCAAGCACTTTTTTGAGAAGCTTTTGAAGTTTTGTGAACTTAAATCGTTCAGCAGTTTCTCGGTGCTAACCGTGAGCTTGTCGGGGTGAGACCCCTCCATCTTGCTTTCGCAAGACCGCTCTGTTTGCTTGAACGCCCCACTGGGGCGATTCATTGCTTTCGCAACCGCAAAACTTTTGAACGTTCATTGGTTCTTTTCAAGGGCTTCCTGCTGGGACTTCAGAAGTCATTCTTTTGTCTCAGCGCTTGGCGCTCACATATAGTACCATACCGCAACTACTTTTGCAAGCCTTTTTTACATTTTTTTCGCCTTTTTTTGCGCTTTGTATACATCAGCTAGTTTTTCGCTCAGTTTCAGGGGATGTTTTGACCTTTCTTCCACCATTTCTGCGCAAAAACAGCCGCCGCACAAAAAGTGCAGCGGCTGTTGCCTTGGGATTCAGTTCTTTTCTTCCTGTTTCATCTCCCGCAGGGTCAGCCAAACAGCCGCCGCCAGCATCGGCAGCGCGGCGATCAGACCAATGGGCATGGGTCCCAGCACATTATAATAGGTATCTGCCGGGGTGACCAGCACCTGCGGCAGCGCCGCAATGGCGTTGAACGCTCCATGCGCAATGGCGGGCACCCAGATGCACTCCGTTCTCTCATAGAGGATATCCAGCAGAGTGTTCAGGGCAAAGCAGACCACGCACCACACCACCAGACCCAGCAAGGGTGCGCCCAAGTAGTTGGTGCCGTACTCGTAGCCCACCAGCAGCATCAGCGGCCAGTGCCAGATGCCCCACACAACGCCACCCAGCAGACGGCCATTCAGCAGGCCGAACCGCTCTTTCAGGCGAGGCATCATGTAGCCGCGCCAGCCGACCTCCTCGCCCAGCGCGGGGAACATATTGATGGCCGGGGCAAGGAGCACCGCAAACAAGCCATTCTGCAACAGGTAGCTGAGGGTGGAGACGCCCAGCTGACTGCGCAGGGTCTGGGCGTCCATCTCGCCGCCGTAGGCGGCAACCAGCCAGCTGCCGGAAAAGTCCAGCCGGGAGGGGAACACCGCAAAATACAGCACCGCACCCAGCAGGGTGAGCACCGCCGGGCCGAACCATGCCGCCAGCCAGAACCGCCGCTTGCCCTGCACCTTCCAGCCGATGCCGGTGGGCTGGCGCAGGAATGCTTTTTGCACCAGCAGTACAGCCAGCAGCGGACAGAACATGGTGACAATGAGCGCCAGCTGATACAGCACGGTGTTATTCTGCTGCAAAAGCGCCATGCAGCCGCCCACCTGACACAGCCATGCCATGCCAAAGGCGAACAGGAAATATAGGCCGAAGCCCTGTTTTTCTTTTGCTGTCATACGAATCTCACCGCCGTTCCGTAAGCTATGACCTCTGCCGCGCCCTGCATGACGCTGGCGGAGGCGTACCGCATTCCCACAACAGCATCTGCGCCAAGGCTTTCGGCATCCTTGACCATGCGCCCGGTGGCGATCTGCCGCGCTTCAGTGAGCATATCGGCATAGTCGGTCACCTCGCCGCCCACAAGGGTGCGGAAGCCGGCCATCATGTCGTGGCCAAGGTTACGACTCTGCACCGTGCTGCCCCGCACCACGCCCAGCGCTTCCAGTTTTTTGCCCGGGATCTCGTTAATAGTTACGATAAGCATCTTCTTCTCCCTTTCCGATCTCTTCGATCCGATCCAGCAGCACCTTCAGGGTGCCTACGATGCAGCCCGCCGGGATGCCGAACATCACCACCAACAGCGGCAGCGGTGGGGCATCCTGCGGGTCGGTGTAGATCGCCCAGCCCATGATAGCCATTACAAAAGCCATCATGGTCACAAAAAGGGCAGCACCGATGCAGGCACCCCGGATGCGGCGGGTCTTTTGGTCAGTCCGTTCAATGTTCACAAAAGTCACTCCCTGTTCTTCCCGTGCGGTCAGGCGCGCCAGCGTCTGCTCCACATCCAGTTGTTCCAGAGGGCCGTTTTCCTGTTGCAGCAGCGTGCAGAAACCGATGGCTTCCTCCAAGTCGGCGCGGCGGCTGCGCAGACGTTCCAGCTGCTGGCTCATGCCCTCAGCCAGCGTGCGCTGCCCTTCCAGCATCTCCCGGATCTCTGCCAGCGGCACGTCCAGCTTGCGCAGTAGCTTGATGCGGCGCAGGCGCTCCACATCCGCCTGCGAGTAGCTGCGGTAGCCGTTGCCCGGCTCCCGGCTGGGGCTGATGAGCCCCTCTTCCTCATAAAAGCGGATGTTCTTTTTGGTCACGCCGACGGCGGCTTCCACTTCGTTGATCTTCATGGGTCACGACCCCCTCCTTACGGGAGTATTCTACACCTTCCACAAAGGGGAAGGTCAAGCCTTTTTGCAAAAAAGCTGCCGCACAAAGTCGTACAGCAGCTCCTTCCTTTAAAAATAGCACTTGATTTGGAAACGATCGGCGTTGTCCTGCTTTTTCTCCACTACGATATGCTCGTGGTTGAAGTCGAAGTGCACCGGGGTGCACAGGTCGGTATTGCGGGTCAGGCGCAGCAGCTCCTGCACGCGCTTCTTCTCCTCCGGCACATAGAACAGGTAGCTCACTCCCTCTTTTTTGGCGCGGCCGGTGCGGCCGATGCGGTGGGTGTAGTGCTCGTTCTCGCTGGGCACATCGTAGTTGATGACGGCATCCACGTCCGAGACGTCAATGCCGCGGGCGGCAACGTCCGTAGCCACCAGAATGGCCAGCTTGCCATCCCGGAAGGCCTGCATGATCTGGTTGCGCTCCTTCTGGGAGAGGTCACCATGCAGGCAGTCCACCGAGAAGCCCAGCCGTGCCAGCTGGTTTGCCAGTGTGGCGGTGTTGAACTTGGTATCGCAGAACACCATCACCCGCTTGTAGCCCTCGCCAATGATGATCTGTGCCAGATCCGACAGCTTGTTGCGGCCGGAGGTCTCCAGCATATACTGGGTGATCTTGGGCTGGCTTTCCTCCCGGGGCTGCACGGTGATCTCCTCGGCGTTGTGCTGGTACAGCCAGCCGATATCCATCACCTCGCGGCTGATGGTGGCGGAGAACATGGACAGCGCTTTGCGGGCCTTCATCATCTCGATGATGTGGCGCACATCCTTATAAAAGCCCATGTTCAGCATCTCGTCGGCCTCGTCCAGCACGATCTGGGTCACATGGGAGATATCGATGCTGTGGTGCTTGTAGTGATCCATCAGCCGCCCCGGGGTGGCTACCACGATCTGGCAGCCCTCCGCCAGACGCTTTGCCTGCTTTTCCATATTGGCACCGCCGTACACGCAGGCCACCTGCACCTCGGGCATAAAGTAGGTGAGGTTAGTCAGCTCCTCGGCGATCTGCTGAGCAAGCTCCCGGGTAGGTGCCATGATGACGGCCTGCGGGTATTTATTTTCCGGCTGGATATGCTCCACCACCGGGATGCCGAAGGCACAGGTCTTACCGGTGCCGGTGGGTGCCTTGGCTATGACATCATGCCCTGCCAGCATGAGGGGGATGGTCTTTTCCTGGATCTCGGTCATTTCGGCAAAGCCCATGCGTTCCACAGCCTTGTGGATGGCTTCGCTGCACTGCAACTCGCTGTAAAGCATTTGGACAACTCCGTTCTTTGTGGCGTTTTTTCTCGTTGCAACAAGTATAGCATGAAATGCCGCGCTTGTCAGCAGAGAAACAAAAAGAACCGCACCCGGGGGCACGGGTACGGTTCTCAGTGTACAGAAATCAGGCGGTCTCTTCCACGCTCTTCTTGCCGGCTTCCAGCTTCTGCTTGAAGCGGCCGCTGGCCTTGAAGCCGGGGATGGAGGTAGACTCCAGCTGGCTGGACACCTTGGTCTTGGGGTTGGTGTAAGCCTTCGGCTTGCGGGGGCGCATCTCAAAGCGGCCAAAGCCGGCGATGGTCACCTTTTCGTCAGCGCGCAGGCAGTCCGCGATCTGGTCAAACATTGCATCCATCGTGGTCTCGACCTGAGCTTCGGTAAAGCCGGTCTTGCGTGCCACGGTTTCGATCATCTGGGAACGGGTCATGTATCGATATCCTCCTGGAATGTCCAAAAGTAACGTCTTTTGGCAAATTTTGCGTTGTTGAGTATAACATATTTCGCGCACTGTTTTCGATGGATTGCGCACGAAATGTAATTTATTGCGCACGAACCACATTCAGTTCCGTGCACCCCGCACAAATACAGCGCCCACCGTTTCGGCAGGCGCTGTAAAGAGCTGTTTTATGCGGATGTTACGGCTTATTTTCCGCGGTACAGGGTGGCAATATCCACCAGCGGGATGTTAGCCAAACTGTGCTCGCTGCGCAGGCAGTCCACCAGAGAAGCGGCGGTATCCACTGCGGTGATGCAGGGAATGCTCAGCTCCACGGCCTTGCGGCGCAGACGGACGGAATCGCGCCGGGGGTCACGACCCTTGGCGCTGGTGGAGAACACATAGTCCACCAGACCGCTCTGCAGCAGATCCACAATGTTGGGAGCCTCGCCGGAGATGTTGCGCACCTCGTTGCAGGGGACCATGTGCTTGTTGAGCCATGCACAGGTGCCGGAGGTACCGTAGAGCTTGTAGCCCATATCCTTCAGCTTCCATGCAATATCCACGAACTCGGGCTTGTCGCTGTCCTTCACGGTGAAGATGCAGCAGCTGCCCGGGCCGGGGGTCTTAAAGGTATAGCCTGCACCGATCAGACCCTTGAGCAGGGCATCGTGGTAGTTGGGCGCAATACCCAGCACCTCGCCGGTAGACTTCATCTCGGGGCCGAACTGGGTATCCACGGCGTGCAGCTTTTCAAAACTGAACACAGGCACCTTTACCGCCACATAGGGGGCGTTGGGGTGCAGACCGGTGCCGTAGCCCATATCCGTCAGCTTCTCGCCCAAGCAGCAACGCACGGCCAGATCCACCATGGGCACGCCGGTGACCTTGGAGATGTAAGGCACGGTACGGGAGGAGCGGGGGTTCACCTCGATGACGTACACGCGGCCATGGGAGACGGCGTACTGCACGTTGACCAGACCGGTGACGTGCAGCTCGCGGGCAAAGCGGCCGGTGTAATCCACCATGGTGTCGATCTCGTCCTGCGTCAGGTGCTGTGCCGGGTAGACACAGATGGAGTCGCCGGAGTGCACACCGGTGCGCTCCACCTGCTCCATGATGCCGGGGATCAGGAAGTTTTCGCCATCGCAGATGGCGTCCACCTCGCACTCGGTACCCATGATGTACTTATCCAGCAGCACCGGGTGATCCATATCGACGTGCTCGGTGATAACGCCCATGTACTCGATGATATCCGCCTTGTTGTAGGCCACGATCATGTTCTGACCGCCCAGCACATAGGAGGGACGCATCAGCACCGGCAGGCCGATCTCCTCGGCAGCGGCCAGAGCCTCGTCCAGATTGAACACGGTACGGCCCGGGGCGCGGGGGATGTTGCAGCGCTCCAGCAGCTCGTCAAAGCGCTCGCGGTCCTCGGCTTCATCGATGGCATCCGCCGGGGTGCCCAGAATGGGCAGGCCGATCTCGTCCATGTGCTTGGCCAGCTTGATGGCAGTCTGTCCGCCGAACTGCACCACGCAGGCATCCGGCTTTTCGGTGGCAATGATGTTGTCCACGCTCTCCGGGTTCAGCGGGTCGAAGTACAGACGGTCGCCGGTATCAAAGTCGGTGGAGACGGTCTCGGGGTTGTTGTTGACCAGAATGGCTTCGCAGCCGTTCTTTTTCAGCGTCCATACGCAGTGCACCGAGCAGTAGTCGAACTCGATGCCCTGACCGATACGGATGGGGCCGGAGCCAAAGACCAGAACCTTCTTCTTTTTAGGCTCACCCTTGGCAGCAGTCTCGGCTTCCTTCTCAGCGATGAAGCCTGCGGCCTCGTTGTCGCCATCGTAGGTGGAGTAGAAGTAGGGGGTATTTGCAGAGAACTCGGCAGCGCAGGTATCCACCATCTTGAAGCCGGCGCGGTAGTTCTCCACGGGCAGGGTGTCCACCTTTGCCAGACGGCGGATGGTCTTATCCTGGAAGCCGTACTTCTTGGCAGTCTTGTACTGCTCCAAAGACAGCTGGCCGTTGCACTGTGCCAGACCCTTTTCCAGATCTGCCAGATGCTGCATCTTATCAAGGAACCACCAGTCGATCTTGGTGATATCGTAGATGACCTTGTGGTCGATGCCGCGCTTCAGCGCTTCGTACACGCAGAACACGCGCTCGGCGTCCTGAACGTGCATATGCTCCACCACTTCCTCGTCGGTCAGCTCCTCAAAGGGCTTGTGGGTCAGGGTGTCCATGCCCAGCTCAATGGAGGAAACAGCCTTCATCATGGCGGCTTCAAAGCTGTTGCCGATGCTCATCACCTCGCCGGTAGCCATCATCTGGGTGCCCAGAGACTTGTCGGCGTAGACGAACTTATCAAACGGCCACTTCGGGTACTTGACCACGATGTAGTCCAGCGCAGGCTCGAAGCAGGCGCAGGTCTTGCCGGTAACGTCGTTGGTGATCTCGTCCAGCGTGTAGCCGATGGCGATCTTGGTCGCCACCTTGGCAATGGGGTAGCCGGTAGCCTTGGAAGCCAGTGCAGAGGAGCGGGATACACGGGGGTTGACCTCGATGACCGCGTAGTCGAAGCTGTCCGGCTTCAGAGCGAACTGGCAGTTGCAGCCGCCCTCGATGCCCAGCTCGGTGATGATATCCAGTGCAGCGGTACGCAGCATCTGGTACTCGTGATCGGTCAGAGTCTGGGAGGGAGCCACGACCACCGAGTCACCGGTGTGGATGCCCACGGGGTCGAGGTTTTCCATGTTACATACGGTGATCACGTTGCCCTTGTGGTCGCGCATCACCTCGTACTCGATCTCTTTCCAGCCGGCGATGCACTTTTCCACCAAAATCTGATGGATGGGAGAAAGGCGCAGGCCGTTGGTGCCGATCTCGATCAGCTTTTCGCGGGTCTCGCAGATGCCGCCGCCGGTGCCGCCCATGGTAAAGGCCGGACGCACGATGACCGGGTAGCCGATGCGGTCGGCGCAGTCCAGCGCGTCCTGCAGGTTCTCCACCACCTCAGAGGGGATGATGGGCTGGTGCAGCTTTTCCATGGTCTCCTTGAACAGCTCGCGGTCCTCGGCACGGTCGATGGTCTCGGGATTGCAGGCCAGCAGACGGATGCCGGTGCGGTCCAGATAGCCGGAGCGTGCCAGCTCCATGGACAGGTTCAGACCCATCTGACCGCCGAGGTTGGGCAGCACGGAGTCCGGCTTTTCAATGTCCAGAATGCGCTCCACGACTTCCAGCGTCATGGGCTCGATATACACATGGTCGGCCACGTCCGGGTCGGTCATGATGGTAGCGGGGTTGGAGTTCAGCAGAACAGTCTCGATGCCCTCTGCTTTCAGGGCGCGGCAGGCTTGCGTGCCGGAGTAGTCAAACTCCGCAGCCTGACCAATGATGATAGGGCCGGAGCCAATGACCAGCACCTTTTTGATTCTGGGGTCCTTCGGCATTTCAGCGTGCCTCCTTTGCTGCTTTGACGTTGTTCAGGAAGCGGTCGAACAGGAATTCGGTGTCCTTGGGGCCGCCGTTTGCTTCCGGGTGGAACTGTACGGTAAAGCAGTTCCACTTTTTGTACTTGATGCCCTCGCAGGTGCCGTCGTTGGCGTTCACCTGTGCCACCTCGCCCATCTCGGCGGGCAGCTCCTCGCCCACGACCGCATAGCCGTGGTTCTGGCTGGTGATAAAGGTGCGGCCGGACTCAAAGTCGGTCACAGGCTGGTTGGCACCGCGGTGGCCGTACTTCAGCTTCATGGTCTTGGCACCGGCTGCCAGTGCGGACAGCTGGTGACCCAGACAGATGCCGAAGGTGGGGATGTTCAGTTCAAAGATGTGCTTGAGGTTCTCGATGACCTCCACCGGCTCGGCGGGGTCGCCGGGGCCGTTGGACAGCATGATGCCGTCCGGGGCAAGCGCCTTGATCTGCTCCGCCGTTGCAAATGCGGGCATCACGGTCACCTTGCAGCCGCGCTTGACAAGGCAGCGCACGATGTTGCGCTTGCAGCCGTAGTGCATCAGCACGATATGGGTCTCGCCTTCCGGGTTGAACACCTCGGGAGTGGCGCAGGTCACGTTCTTCACAGCATCGGTCACGGCGTAGGCGCGGATCTCGGCCAGCAGAGCCTCGGTCTCGGCCTTGTTGGCCGGGTCGGCGGGGTCAAAGGTGGTCAGGATGGCACCGTTCATCACACCGCTCTCCCGGATGATGCGGGTCAGGTGGCGGGTGTCGATGCCCTCGATGCCGATGGTGTTGTTCTTTTTCAAAAAGCTGTCCAGCGTCTCCTCACAGCGCCAGTTGGAGGGGGTGGTGCAGGCTTCGCGCACGATGTAGCCCTTTGCCCAGATGCGGTCGGACTCCATGTCATCGTGGTTCATGCCGTAGTTGCCGATGAGGGGATAGGTCTGGGTGATGATCTGGCCATAGTAGCTGGGGTCGGTCAGGGTCTCCTGAAAGCCCACCATGCCGGTGGAGAACACCACCTCGCCCACGGTCACGCCCTGCGCGCCCACGGACTGTCCGGCAAAGACCATGCCGTTTGCCAAAAGAAGATATGCGTTCATAGTTTTCCTCGTTTCAACAAAAGCTTTCAGTTTACAGGGTCTGCTTTGCTTCCTGCTTCATCTTGCGGCTGCCCAGATGCACCAGCGGCAGCTTGCCCTCCTTGCAGATGGGGCACTCCTCCGGGGTATAGTTGGGCAGGTCCAGCTTCAGGGCGCTGGCCAGAATGGGAATGGGAGACGGAGCCTCGGGCTTGGTGCGGTCCACCACGCAGGTGATGCCAAGGCAGATGCCGCCGGCCTCTTCGATGACGCGCTTGGTCTCCAGAGAGGAGATGCCGGTGGTCACCACGTCCTCGGCGATGATGCACTTTTCACCCGGGTGGATGGCAAAGCGCTTCAGGCACATCACGTTGTCCACGCGCTCGGTAAAGATAGCGCGCTTGCCGGTCTGGCGGGCCAGCTCGTAGGCGTACACGATGCCGCCCATGGCAGGGCCGACGATGACGTCCACGTCCATCTCCTTGACCTTGTCGGCCACAGCCTTCATCACCTCGGCGCAGCGGTCCGGGTACTGCTGCAGATAAGCCATCTGGCAGTATGCGCCGGAGTGCCGGCCGGAGGACAGCAGGAAGTGACCCTCCAGAAATGCGTCACAGCTCTTCAGAATTTCAAGTGCTTCACTCATTGTACTTCTCCCTCTCTTTTCAGTGGTGTATATTCCTTTGGGTGGTATTGTACCACGCTTTTACACTATTTGCAAATTTATGCGCTAAGTTTTATTTTATGCGCATAATTGTAGATATTTTATGGATATATCAGTTTTTATTCTGCATGACGGGCGCAGCCGCGGATCTCGTCCAGCGTTTTCACGCCGTTCTTGTCCATCCATGCTGCCATCTCGTCGGCAATGGTCTCCATGGCGCGGGGGTTTGCAAAGTTTGCGGCGCCCACCTGCACTGCGGCAGCGCCTGCCATGATGAACTCCAGTGCGTCACGGCCGGTGGCAATGCCGCCCAGACCCACCACCGGGATGTTCACAGCCCCCACGGCCTGCCATACCATACGCAGGGCGATGGGGCGCACCGCCGGGCCGGACAAGCCCGCAAAGATGTTGTTGAACACCGGGCGGCGCTTTTCCAGATCAATGGCGCAAGCCTGGAAGGTGTTGGTCAGGCTGATGGCGTCCGCACCGGCGGCTTCCACAGCCTTGCACATCTCGGGGATGTTCTCGGCCTGCGGGCTCAGCTTGACCATCAGGGGCTTTTTGCAGGCAGCGCGCACCATGCGCACCACCTCGCCGGCAGCTTCGGCTTTCACGCCGTAGGCCATGCCGCCCACCTTGACGTTGGGGCAGGAGATGTTCAGTTCCACGATGTCCACTGCACTCTCGCTCAGCATCGCAGCGCCTTCCACATACTCTTCCTCGCTGTGGCCGCCAAGATTTGCAATGGCCACCGTGCCGTACTTCTGCTTCAGCTCCAGCATCTCGGGCAGTTCCACGTCAATAAAGTGCTGCACGCCGGGATTCTGCAGGCCGATGCTGTTGATCAGGCCGGAGGGGGTCTCCCACAGGCGCTCGCCCTTGTTGCCGTACTGGCCGTGCAGGGTAAGCCCCTTGCCGGAGATGCCGCCGATTTTAGCAAAATCGGCCAGCTCCTCGTACTCCACACCGTAGCCCACGGTGCCGGATGCGCCGATGACCGGGCTGTTCATCACAAAGCCCAGCAGGTTGGTTTTCAGGTCTGCCATCAGAAGAACACCTCCGTTGCATCAAATACAGGGCCGTTCTTGCACACGCTCTTGCCCTCGCCGCCCTTGGTCTCGCAGGTGCAGCCAAGGCAGGCACCAATGCCGCAGGCCATCTTCTTTTCCATGCTCACAAAGCAGGGAGTGCCTTTTTCGGCACACAGGCGGGCTGCGTTCTTCATCATCACGGTGGGGCCGCACACCAGCACCACGTCGTAATCAGCGGGGTCATACAGCTGGGTGACAAAGCCGTGGAAGCCCACCGCGCCGGTGTCGGTGGACACCTTGACGAGGTTTGCGATGCTGCGGTACTCCTCCATGCAGTAGGGGGTATCGCGGAAGCCGAAGAACACATCCGGCTTTACCCCGGCAGCGGCCAGCTCGCGAGTGAGCTGGAACATGGGCGCAGTGCCGATGCCGCCGCCCACCACGGCGATCTTTTTGTACTTGCTCAGGATGTCCGGCACATCAAAGCCGTTGCCCATAGGGCCGGTAAGCTGGAAGGTATCCTGCTGCTTGAGCTGCGCCAGCTTCTCGGTGCCCTCGCCCACAACCTGATACAAAAACTCGATGGTGCTGCTGTCCGGGTTCCAGCGGTGCACGCTGATGGGGCGGGACAGGAAGGGCGCTTCATCTGCGCCCCAAGAGCGCAGGGTGAAGAACTGGCCTGCGTGGGGGGCGTGGTCGCGGTCCGGCCACACCACGGTCAGCAGGCGGATGTCCGGGGCAATGACCTCATTGCGCAGGACGGTGGCTTCACAGCAGGCTGCACGCATGAGCAATGGCCTCCTTCATGTTCACACACTCGTTGTAAGCGGCCTCGTCAAAGGCAGTGCCCGGCTGCTTCTTGTAAGCCAGCAGGATGCCGCGGCTGGAGTTGACCACGCCGCCATTGCCCCTGGTGAGATACTGGGCGATATCCTCGGCCTTGCCGCCCTGTGCGCCGTAGCCGGGGATGAGGAAGAAGCTGTCCTGATACTTGGCGCGGATCTCGGTGGCCTCCTCGATGTGGGTGCCGCCGATGACCAGACCGATGGAGGAGTAGCCGTGCTCGCCCATGTAGTCCTTGCCCAGTGCGTTCAGCTTGTCGCCCACCAGATCGTAGACGTGGCGGCCGTCGGCCAGCTTCTCGTACTCAAAGTCCTTGGCACCTCCGTTGGAGGTGCGGCAGAGTACGAACATACCCTTGCCCTGCTTTTCGGCATAGGGCAGGTAGGGGCTGATGGAGTCCAGACCCATATAGGGTGCCAGCGTAACGAAGTCGCTCTCGAAATCGCCGGTAAAGTGACCCATGGCGTACATCTCGGCGGTCTTGGCGATATCGCCGCGCTTGATATCCGCGATCACCGGCACACCGGCCTCGCGCACAGCCTTCAGGGTGTCGGCGTAGGCCTTCATGCCCTCCATGCCCAGAGACTCATAATAAGCGATCTGCACCTTGTAGCAGCCAGCCACAGCCTTGGTGGCATCGATGAGCTTCTTGTTGAAGCGCACGATGTTCTCGCCCTTGGTCAGGGTGCTGTCCACAAAATCAGCGGGCAGGTAGCTGAAGTCGGTGTCCAGACCCACGCACACCGGGCCGCGGGCTTCCACAGCTTCGTACAGTTTGTCCATGTTCGTCATTTGGGTGTCCTCCTGTAAGTCGTATTGTAGAACCCTCTCAGGCGCTTGCGCGCCAGCTCCCCCAAAGGGGGAGCTTTTTCTCTTGAGGGCAACTGTTTCTTTTCGTAATATGCGAACTGCTTTCCGTACTCTCAGGCAAAGCCTGACGGCTTTGCCTGAGAGGTTTTCGTTCTTTTTACTCCTCAGCCTGATAGGTGATCTTACCGGCCTTGATGGTGGCAAACACCTTGCCGTAAAGCTGCGCACCGTCAAAGGGGGTGTTATGGCTCTTGGAGTGCAGCTTTTCCTTTTCCACCGTGTAGGGGGTGTCCAGATCCACCAGCACAAAGTCGGCATCGAAGCCCGGCTCCAGCTGACCCTTGGCAAGACCCAGGATCTCGGCGGGGCGGGTGCTCATCAGATGCACCAGCAGCTCCAGCGGCAGTCCCTCCTGCTTGCAGAGCTTGGTGTAGCACACGCCGAAGGCGGTCTCGCTGCCCACCATACCGGCCATGCCCTTCAGCTTATCCTCTTCGGAGTGGGGTGCGTGGTCAGTGGCAATGGCGTCCACGATGCCGGTGCGGATGCCCTCCACCAGCGCTTCCACATCGTCGGCGGTGCGGATGGGCGGGTTGACCCGGTAGTCGCAGGTATCGTTGGTAAACCACAGGTGGTGGGGGGTCACCTCACAGGTGACCGGTGCGCCCCGCAGTTTTGCCATACGGATGGCGTCCAGCGCGCCCCGGGTGGACACATGGCACATATGCAGCCGGGTCTGGTAGTACTCGCTCAGCCAGCAGTTGCGCACCGTCTCAATATCCTCGGCCAGACGGTAGTCCCACGGGCTGATCTCCATATCCTCGGCGTGGCTCATGACCGTGATGTCCTTTTGGGTGCAGATGGCAAATGCCCGCGCCATGGTGGCGTTATCCTGCACGCCGTGGCCGTCCTCGGTGATGAACTTCACACTGGCGGGCAGGGTTTTGAGGTGGTCGATGCTCACACCGTCAAAGTTTTCGGTGATGGAGACGGTCTGGTTTGCATCGCACAGCCCTACCTCGGCGGCTTTCTGTTCCACCATCACAGCCTGTGCGGCAGAAGAGCAGACGGGCTTTGTGTTTGGCATCAGGTTTACAAAGGTGTAGCCGCCGGCGGCAGCGGCGCGGCTGCCGGTCTCGATGTCCTCCTTGTACTCAAAGCCCGGGGTGCGCCAGTGGCAGTGCAGATCCACAAATGCGGGCAGCACCGTCAGCCCACCGGCATCCACCACCGTCTCGTTCTCGGCGGCAAGGGCGGAAAGATCCTGCCCTACGGCAGCGATCTTGCCATCCTTTACATAGATCTCGAGCGGCCGTCCCTCGGTGTTCACAGCGTTTGTCAGCAGCATCGCGGTTCCCTCCTATAATGGTATTTTTGTATATCAGGCACCCGAAAACGGGCAAAAAAAAACTTTTCCCCGCAAAGGGAAAAGCTCATTGCGCAAAAAAAGGAAACAACGAAGCCACGGCAAAACCGGACGCGAACTGCTTGTTCAGTTTCGGGTTCTGGGCGCTGCACAGCATGGTGTTTCTCCTTTTCTTGATGGTTGCGTTTTCATTCGTATTATTTTATCATAGAACCGCAAAATGTGTCAATGGCTGCGCGCAAAAACAGGTGCTAAAAGGTTTACGGCATCTCTCGCCGAATTTTGGATACTCTACCCAAAACCCGGGCAACGCGGCAAAATAACTGCCATTTTGTTCCACAATCCCTAGCGCAGCACTGTACTTTCGTTGCCTGCTGTGCTATTATAATACGGTAAAAGGGAGAGCCCCGCCGCGTGGGCGGGTGTTTATGGGAAAGAGAGGTTTTCCGCATGGGTTTACTTGAGGACGCGCGGAACATCCAGCGCAAGGACCCCGCCGCACGCAGCGTACTGGAGGTAATGCTGCTGTACCCGGGATTCCACATTCTGGTGTACCACCGCATTGCGCACTGGCTGTACGGGCACAAACACTTTTTTCTGGCACGGTGGGTCAGCCAGCATGGCCGCCACCGCACCGGCATCGAGATCCACCCGGGTGCCACCATCGGCAAGTGTCTGTTCATCGACCACGGCATGGGCATCGTGTTCGGCGAGACCTGCGAGATCGGAGACAACTGCACCATCTACCACGGGGTAACGCTGGGCGGTACCGGCAAGGATACCGGCAAGCGCCACCCCACCTTGGGCAACAATGTGCTCATCGGCGCTGGCACCAAGGTGCTGGGTCCGGTGTTCATCGGGGATAACGCCCGCATCGGCGCAGGCAGCGTGGTGCTGCGCAACCTGCCCGCCAACTGCACCGCCGTGGGCGTACCCGCCGAGGTGGTGCGCATCAACAACAAGGCGGTGAACCCCGCCGACGATCTGGATCAGCAGGATCTGCCGGACATCGTCTCGCAGCGGCTCACCGATCTGGATCGCCGCCTGAGCCAGCTGGAAAAAACTGCGCAGGGCGATATCCCGCCCACTGCCGCACAGATCGCCGCCCGGCAGCGGAAGTAACCTATATTTTTGACAAAAACGACACCGGACAGGCCATGACCTGTCCGGTGTCGTTTTATCTTATTCTTTAACACCCTTCCCCGGCACAGAGGGACTTTACCTTCTGCACGGCGGCAGACACAAGGCTGCCGATGGGCTGGTCGGGCACGCCGACAATGTAGTTCTCGCAGTGGTTCACCGGGATCAGCACCCGGGTGGCGCTGCTCTGGCACACCGCCGTGGCCATGGCGGGGGTGATCTCCCCCAGCAGCGCATCTGCAATAACGATGCCGATGGGGCCCACGATGATGTCCGCATTGCGGCAGTTCACCACCACGGCATTCTCACCGGTGGCGGCGCGCTGCGCCCCGGCCTTGTGCATGGCCTGCGCGGCGACACTGTTGGTGCCCACGGCCACCAGCCGGATATCCGGGCACTGGGCGCTGAGGGCAGCCACCAGCTGGCGTCCCAGTCCCCCGCCCTGCCCGTCAATGACAAGCACGTTCATGCTGTACCTCAGAAGTCGATCTCTTCCATCCGCAGCAGCGCCAGAATGTAGATCTTGACGGCCTCCAGCAGCTTGTTGATGGGAGCCGCCTCGTTGGCACCGTGCATCGGGCCGCCGAACTCCGGCAGCTTTACATCCTCATGCTCCGGGCCGAAGCTGACGGCATAGGGGAAGTGGCGGGCATAGGTGCCGCCGCCCATGGTAAAGGGGGTGGCGTTCTCACCAGTCACCTCGTTGTAGGTGTCGATGCAGGCGCGGATGGCGGGGCTGTCGGCTGCGATATAGAAAGGCTCGGCTGCGTCCACATCCTCCAGCTTTGCGCCCTCGCCCAGCGCAGCGGTGACCTGTGCGGTCAGCTTTTCGCCATTGGTGCAGGTGGGGAAGCGGCTGTCGATGGTCTGCACCAGCTTGCCGTTCTCCATATAGATGCGGCCGCCGATGATGGTCAGCGGGCCAAAGGGGCCGTCGGCGCAGTCGATGCCAAGGCCGGTGCCTGCGGTGGAGCTGTGCAGCTTGTGCAGTGCCTCCAGATAAGCGCGCTCGGCGTCATTGCACAGGCCGTTGTCCAGCAGATAATCCGCTACCAGACCAATGGCGTTCACCGTGCCCTCCGGCATGGCGGCGTGGCCGGACTTGCCCCAGCCGCGCACCCGCACGCCGTCCCCTTCCGGTTCCAGCGTGATGTTGGGAGCGTTCTTCAGCTTGCGGATATCGGTCTTGACCAGTGCGCTGGCGCGGTCCGGCACAGCGTTGTTGGCTACACCGCCCTCAAACTCTGCAATGACGCCGTTGCACACCGGGCTGACGATCTTGCCGCCAAAGTGGCCTTTTTCGCCGTTGCACACCGGGAACTCGGCATCCGGGGTAAAGCAGAACACCGGGGCGGGGTAGTTTTCCAGATAGTACTTCACATCGTTCATGTGGGTCTCCTCGTTGTCGCCCACGATGGCACGGATGGGGTAGCGCAGCTGGTAACCCTGCTCCTTGAGGAACTTCAGCGCGTACAGAGTAACGATCATCGGGCCTTTATCATCCGCGACGCCGCGTCCCAGCAGCCAGCCGTCCTGAATGCGCATCTTAAAGGGATCTGCCGTCCAGCCGTTGCCCACGGGCACAACGTCCACATGGCAGATGGTAGCCAGATATTTTTCAGGGTCTGCACCGGCCAGTTCGGCATAGCCGATGTAGTTTTCGCAGTTGCGGGTGGCAAAGCCCATGCCTGCTGCCAGCTCCAGCGTCTTGTCCAGCGCTGCCCGGGGGCCTGCGCCGAAGGGTGCGCCCTCCTCCGGGGTGCCCTCCACGCTGTCGATGGCGACCAGCGCTGCAATGTCCTGCAGCAGCTGCTCTTTGTTTTCCGCAATGTATGCGTCAATTTTCTGATTCAGTGCCTGATCCATGTTCTATAACGTCCTTTCTGGCCGGAAGCAGAGTCCGGTTTTCACAACTATTATTCAGTGTAACATACTCCGCGCGGAAAAGCTACCGGCATTTTTCACGACAAAAGCGTCCGCGTTTTGTCAGCCTGCCGCAAACAGCCCGCTGAGCGCGCCCAGCAGCCCGGCGCTTGCCAAGCCCATGATAATGCCCGCCAGCAGCACACCGCCCATGCAGGCGATCAGCACATCCTTGAACTTCATATCCAGAATGGAGGCTGCCAGCGTGCCCGTCCACGCGCCGGTGCCCGGCAGCGGGATGCCCACGAACAGCAGCAGCGCCACGGTCAGACCCTTGCCCGCCTTGGCTTCCAGTGCGCGGCCGCCCTTTTCGCCCTTATTGATGCAAAAGCGGCAGATGGGGCCGATGAGGGGCTTGTGGTAACCCCAGATGAGGAATTTGCGGGCAAACAGGTAGATGAAAGGCACCGGGATCATATTGCCCAGTACGCACAAAAGGTAGGTGGGCAGCACCGGCAGCCCCATGCCCAGCCCGATAGGGATGGCTCCGCGCAGCTCGATGATGGGCACCATGGAGATAAAGAAGATCAGAAGATAATTTTTCAGCATTGGCTTCTCCTTATATTACAGGTCGATCTGCAGCTCCACCGGGCAATGGTCGGAGCCAAAGATCTCGTTGTGGATCTCGGCGGCGCGGATGCGGTCTGCAATGCGCCGGGAAACGATAAAATAGTCGATGCGCCAGCCCGCGTTCTTTTCCCGTGCGTGGAAGCGGTAGCTCCACCAGCTGTACTTCACCTCGTCCGGGTGCACCACCCGGAAGCTGTCCGCAAAGCCCGCCGCCAGCAGCTCGGTCATCTTGGCGCGCTCCTGGTCGGTAAAGCCCGCGCTCATGCGGTTGGTCTTGGCGTTTTTGATATCCATCTCGGTGTGCGCCACGTTCAGATCGCCGCACAGGATCACCGGCTTTTGGGCGTCCAGTGCCAGCAGGTATGCCCGGAAGACGTCCTCCCACTCCATGCGGTAGTCCAGCCGCTTCAGCCCGTCCTGACTGTTGGGGGTGTAGCAGTTTACCAGATAAAAGCCAGGGTATTCCAGCGTCAGCACCCGCCCCTCGTGGTCGTGCTGTTCCAGCCCGATGCCGGTGGTCACTGCCAGCGGTGCAGTTTTGCACCAGCAGGCCGTGCCGGAGTAGCCCTTTTTCTCGGCCGAGTAGGTGTATTCGGTGTAGCCCTCCGGCGCAAAATCTGCCTGTCCCGGCTGCATCTTGGTCTCCTGCACCGAGAAGATGTCCGCGTCCAGCGCGGCAAAGCTCTCGGCAAAGCCGTGGGTCAGGCAGGCGCGCAGGCCGTTCACGTTCCAGCTGATCAGTTTCATGCTTTTCTCCTTATGTTATGCCTGATATTTTGTTTTCCATGCGCCGCTGCGGAAGCGCAGCACAAAGCAGGTCACGCGGCAGGTCCAGTCGATGACCATAGCCACCCACACGCCCACAGCGCCCCAGCCCATGCGAACGCACAGCAGATAGCTGAAACCCAGCCGCCAGCACGCCATGCTGAGGATGGACACCACCATGGTGAATTTCACGTCGTTGGCTGCGCGCAGGGCGTTGGGCAGCACGAAGGACAGCGGCCAGAAGATGATGGCGCAGCCCGCATGGATGGTGACCAGTGTGATGGCCAATTCCATCGTCTCGCCGGAAAGGGCGTAGATGCCCACCAGCTGCCGGAGGAACAGCAAGATCGCTCCGTTGGAAAGCCCCATGGTGATGTAAGCCCACAGCATCAGCTTGCGGGTGTAGTAAACGGTCTGCTCGTGGTCGCCGGCGCCGATGCACCGCCCCACCACCGTGATCATGGCCAGACCGATGGCCTTGCCCGGGATGACGCCCATGCCGTCCAGATTGTTTGCCACGGCGTTGGCTGCGATCTGCACTGTGCCAAAGGTGGAGATCATGCTCACCACCAGAATGCGCCCGGCCTCGAACAGGCTGTTCTCAAAGGCCGAGGGAATGCCGATGCCCAGAATGCGCTTTGCCATGCCGCCGTCCAGCCGCAGGGTCTTGGGCACGGTAAGCACCGCATCCTCCCGGTAGCACTTGCGCAGGATGAGCGCCGCAGCCACCACGCGGGACACCACGCTGGGCCACGCTACGCCGTCCACTCCCATTTTGAAGCCGAAGATGCACACTGCGTTGCCCACGATGTTGATGATGTTCATCAGAAAGCTGATCTGCATGGAGATCTTGGAGTTGCCGATGCTGCGGAACAGCGCCGCGCCGCCGTTATACAGCGCCAGAAACGGGTAGCTGAGGGCGATGATCTGCAAATATTTCACGCCCGCATCCAGCACGTCGGTATCAATAGAGCCGTAGAACAGCCGGATCATGGGGCGTGCCAGCACAAAGCATACCGCGCCTATCACCGCACCGGACAAGCCGCTGAGCAGCAGCAGCTGACCGGCGCTTTTGTCGGCATCCGGCCTGTCCTTTGCGCCCAGATACTGGCTTACCACCACCGCGCCGCCGGTAGCCAGCGCCGCAAACAGCACGATGATAAGGTTGTTGATCATATCCACCAGACTGACGCCGGAGATTGCCGCCTCGCCGCAGCGGGACACCATCATGGTGTCGGCCATGCCCACCGTCACTTCCAGCAGCTGCTCCACCAGCAGCGGGATGGCCAGTACCAGCAGCTCCTTTTGGCTGAACAGCGGCTCTCGCCCGCCGGTCAGTCTGATTTTTTCATTGCCATGCAGTAGCTTTGTCATTCGTTTCTCCCCTCCCGGCACCGGGCACTTTTCCCGGTACGCCGCCGCTGCCCGGCGCGTGCATTTTTCCGGTTACAGCAGATGTGTCCATCTTAACACACCCCCGGCTGCTTGTAAAGCGGTGCAGGCTATATCCCACGAAAATCAGCTTTCCACGCCTAACTTCCATTGCCCGCCGGTTTTATAAAGGTATCCCTGTGCGGTCTTGCGGCTGTTGTTCCGTTTTTATGCTTGTTCGTCAGTTTGCCGGGAACTTTCCGTAAAATTTGTGCGTTTCTACAAAAATGCGATTTCCCGCGTAATTTTGGGCAAAAATTTTAAAAAACCTCTTGCAATTTTTGTTCTGAAGTGGTATGTTGTATCCAACAAAAGCGAAACTTGGATACATCTTCACTTTGGAGCAGCAAATTCGGCTCCTCACACGCCTTTGTTTTTCACCTTGCTATTTTCTTCATTTACCTTCTTATCATTTACCCTGCCTGTCCCGCAAGGGACGAGAAAAGCGATGACCCACCTGCACGGGTCATCGCTTTTTCTTTTATTTATAAAGTCCGCAGCCCGGACGGCTTTCCCTTCCGTCCCCCATGGGCTGCTCTATCCACAACGGGTGCCGCTTGTGCTGCGGCAGCTCCTCGGCCTCCTGCTTGGTCTTGTGGTGCAGCTTCATGGGCGCGAGGGTCAGGTTTTTCAGCACCGTCATGTGCGGGTACAAGTTGAACTGCTGGAACACCATGCTGGTGGTCTCGCGCACAAGCTTGGTCTTGTTTTTGGCCGTCAGCTCCTGCCCGTCTATGTAGACATGGCCGCTGGTGGGCTCTTCCAGAAAATTCATGCAGCGCACCGTGGTGGACTTGCCTGAACCGGACGGCCCGATGATCACCAGCTTTTCGCCCTCGGCGACCTCAAGATTGACGTCTTTCAGAACGTGCAGAGCGCACCGGAATGCAGGCTGTTCTCGCTTTCCCATCAGACCCGGTCTGCTTATTTTTTTCGGTACTCCCGCGGGGTCATGCCAAAATGCGCCTTGAACGCCCGATTAAAATAGGAAAGGTTTTCAAACCCGCACCGGGTGGCGATAGTCAGCACAGTCTCGTCCGTGGTCTGCAGCACCTCGGCGGCGGTGTTCAGCCGGTACTCATTCAGAAAGGAGATAAAGCTCTGCCCGGTCATCTGCCGGAACCAGCGCATAAAATGGCTGGCGCTGAAGGAGCAGACCCCGGCTGCATCCGCCACCCGGAGCGGCTCGGCATAATGTGCCGAAAGCCATTGCAGCACCGTTTTCAGCCGCTGGGTGTCGGCAGTTTCGGTGGGGAGACACTGCCTGCCCTGCGCAATGAGCAGGGCAAGAAAGCGCAGCAGCGCCCCTTTTACCAGCAGCTCATAGCCGGGGCGCTTGGCGCGGTTGGCATCTTCCAGCTCCCGCAGGCAGGCGGCGGCTTGCAGATAGCACAAATCGTTCGGGGTCAGACGCACCGGCAGCGAAAGCCGCCCGCTTTGCAGCGGCAGCAGATACTTTTCGGCGCAAAGGTCCTCCGCGCCGCCCAGCAGCTCCGGTTCAAAGATGATATTTTCGTATTCCATGCGCTCTCCCTCTGCCTGCCGCAGCGCGTGGAGCGTGCCCGGGGCAAAAAGGAAGATATCCCCCCGGTAGGCCGGGTAGGTCACAGCGCCCACCTGCACCAGCCCTGTGCCCTGCTTGACAAAGACCAGCTCCATGCTCTCGTGCCAGTGGAGTGCCACTTGCTGAAAATCCCCCGGAATGGTGCAGGGGTACAGATTGAACGGAAAGCGCACTGCACCGTGCTGTTTTGTCTCCTGCAAAGAAGCCTGATTTTGCATCGTCTCACCCCCTGATGATAGGATTGTACCATAGTTTGCACTATTTAGGCAAGATTTTGAAGGTTCTATGTGGTATATCTTGAAGTACAGATGTCAAACCTGTTTTCCGTAAGGTGTATCTGAAAACAGAGAAATAGACTGAATTTTCGCCTTTTCAGATGCACCCTAGCAAAGGAGGATGCTTTTATGAGCTTTACCGAAATGTTACAGAGTATCACCGGCAAGCTGCTGGCAGACTGCACCGACCAGGAGCTGTATCTGGCACTGCTGGAACTGGTGCGGCAGAAGAGCGCCGACCGCGTGCAGCCGGTCACCGGGCGCAAGCTGTACTATATCAGCGCCGAATTCCTTATTGGCAAGCTGCTGTCCAACAACCTCATCAATCTGGGGCTGTACGACGAAGCCCGGTCTGCGCTGGCTGCTGCCGGAAAGCGCCTTTCCGACATTGAAGAGGTAGAGCCGGAGCCTTCTCTGGGCAATGGCGGTCTGGGGCGTCTGGCTGCCTGCTTCCTCGACTCTCTGGCAACGCTGAACCTGCCCGGCGACGGCGTGGGTCTGCGGTACCACTTCGGCCTGTTCCATCAGTCCTTTGAGGACGGCGTGCAGAACGAAAAGCCCGACCCGTGGCTGACTGCCCACAGCTGGGCGGAAAAGACCGACACCACCTACCCGGTGGAACTGGCGGGCAAGGAGTACATCGCCCGGCTGTACAAGCTGGCGGTCACCGGCTACGAGGGACGCACCAACACCCTGAACCTGTTCGATCTGGACACCATTGACGAGAGCATCGTCCATGACGGCATTGCTTTCGACAAGACCGCTATCGACAAGAATCTGACCCTCTTCCTCTACCCGGACGATTCCGATGAAGCCGGCCGACGTCTGCGGGTATACCAGCAGTACCTGATGGTCTCTGCCGGTGCACAGCTCATTCTGGCCGAGTGCGCCGCCCGGGGCTGCAACTACCATGATCTGGCAGACTACGCCGCCATCCAGATCAACGACACCCACCCCAGCATGGTCATCCCGGAGCTGATCCGCCTGCTGGGCGCGCGCGGCATTGAGTTCGAGGAAGCGGTGGAGATCGTTACCAAGACCTGCGCCTACACCAACCACACCATTCTGGCCGAAGCACTGGAAAAGTGGCCGCGCACCTATCTGGACGCCGTGGTGCCCCAGCTGATGCCCATCATCGAAAAGCTGGATGCACTGGCACGCACCCGCACCGAGGACGAGAGCCTTGCCATCATCGACAAGGACGACCGGGTGCACATGGCACACATGGACATCCACTTCACCCACTCCACCAACGGCGTGGCGGCGCTGCACACCGAGATCCTGAAAAATTCCGAGCTGCACGGCTTCTACGAGCTGTACCCGGAAAAGTTCAACAACAAGACCAATGGTATCACCTTCCGCCGCTGGCTGCTGGAGTGCGACCCGCGCCTGACCGCCACGCTGGAAAAGCACATTGGCTCCGGCTTCCGCAAGGACGCCGCCGAGCTGGAAAAACTGCTGGCCTTTGCCGAGGACGAGACGGTGCTCAGCGAGCTGACTGCTGTGAAAAAGGCCAACAAGGAAGCACTGGCCGACTGGCTGCTGCACACCCAGAAGGTGACTGTGAACACCTATGCCGTGTTCGATATCCAGTCCAAGCGCCTGCACGAGTATAAGCGCCAGCAGCTCAACCTGCTGTACCTCATCCATCAGTACTACGAGATCAAGGCCGGGCACCTGCCCGCCGCTCCACTGGTGAGCATCTTCGGTGCAAAAGCCGCGCCCGCCTACACCATTGCAAAAGACATCATCCATGCGCTGCTGACCCTCTCCAAGGTCATCGCCGCAGACCCGGAGGTGTCCAAGTGGCTGCAGGTGGTGTTTGTGGAGAACTACAACGTCACCGCCGCCGAAAAGCTGATCCCGGCCTGCGACCTTTCTGAGCAGATCAGCCTTGCCTCCAAGGAAGCTTCCGGCACCGGCAACATGAAATTCATGCTGAACGGCGCGCTGACGCTGGGCACCATGGACGGTGCCAACGTGGAGATCAGCCAGCAGGTGGGCGAAGAGAACATCTATATCTTCGGTCAGACCTCCGATCAGGTCATCCACCGCTACGCCGTGGGCGATTACGACCCCGCCCAGTGGGTGGAGGGCGATGCCAACATCCGCCGCGCCATCAGCTTCCTGACCGGGCCGGAGATGCTGGCCGCCGGTCATGCCGAAAACCTGACCCGCCTGCACGACGAGCTGATCCATAAAGACTGGTTCCAGACCCTGCCGGACTTCAACGCCTACGTTGTGCGCAAGGGACAGGCCCTCAGCGATTACGCTTGCGACCCCATGGGCTGGCGGCGCAAGTGTCTGGTGAACATTGCCAAGGCGGGTATGTTCTCCTCTGACCGCACCATTGCCGAGTACGACCGCGACATCTGGCATCTGGGCAAATAATCTTTTTTATCGCAAGACAAAAAATTAGCGCAACATTCAAACAGCATATTTGCGATATGCAATTCAACGCTGTTGCTGGGGCATTAAAAAGTTGAATTGCTATAAGCCCCTGCGCAAAGAAAAACAGGAACCGGCACACATTACATTTGGTGCACCGGTTCCTGTTTTATTTCTTATCATGCAAGATGGAACAGATCGATCAGCACGACCATGGCAAGGCCATAGTAGACCACAACCGCCACCAGATCGTTGATCGTGGTGATCAGCGGGCCGGAAGCGACCGCCGGGTCGATATGGATCTTGTGGAACAGCATCGGGATCAGCGTGCCCACCAGACTGGAAATGACCATGGACACGATCAGCGACAGCCCGACGCAGCCGGACAGCAAAAACGCCGAGATCCAGACATAGCCCTTGAAAAAGTGGATGTAGCCGCCCAGAAAACCCAAAGCCATCACGGCCAGAATGGCACCGTTCAACAGACCCACGCGGGTCTCCTTCCAGAGCAGCTGCAGCTTTTTGGAAAGGGTCAGGTTTTCATCCACCAGCACACGGATGGTCACTGCCAGCGACTGGGTGCCAACGTTACCGGCCATATCCAGCACCATGGACTGGAAGCAGATGACCACCGGCAGCACCGCCACCACTGATTCAAACGCGCCGACGACCGAGGAGACCAGCATCCCGAGGAACAGCAAAGCGATCAGCCACGGGAGACGCTTTTTCACGCTTTCAAAAACGCTTTCGTTCAGATCCTCCTCGCCGGTCAGACCGCCCAGCTTTGCGTAATCATCGCCCATCTCATCATCGACCAGCTCGACCACATCGGACGATGTGATGATGCCCACCAGCTTGCCGGCATCGTTCAGCACCGGCAGGCTGCGCTCCGCGTAGTCCACGATGCGGTCGATACAATCGCTGATCTGCTCCCGGTCTGTGACGTAGGGATAAGAGCGGACGATCAGGCTTTCCAGACTTTCCTCTGCACGTGCAATGATGAGGTCTTTCAGGTCGATTGCACCATAGAAGTGCTCGTTTTCGTCCACCACATACAGCGTGGAGATGTTATCGTTTTCTCCGGCCTGTTTCACCAGCTCGCTCATCGCCTGCCGGATGGTCATATCGTTTTTGATGGAGATGTAGTTGGTGGTCATTCTGCTGCCGATCTCATCCTCGTCATACGAGAGCAGCATCTTCACATCTTCAACCGAGTCTTTGTCCAGCTTGTTGACGATCTCGTTCTTATCGGTATCGTCAAGGTCTTCCAGCGCGTCCACCGCATCGTCCGAGTCCATGTTGGAAATGACCTTTGCAGCTTCATGGCTGGGCAGCTCTTTCAGGTACGGCTCGGCATCGTCCAGATAAGTAAAGATCTCGGCAACGGTATCCACGCCCAGAATGGAATAGAGCGATTGACGTTCGGCGGGGGTCAGTGACTCCAACGCATCCGCCAGATCCTTTTCATGGTAATCAGACAGTTTTTCGGCCAGCTCTGCCTTGGGCAGACCGCTGTGAATGATGCTCAGAATTTCCTGCACATAATTCTTCTGCATGGTAGTTCCTCCTGATTCCGCGAGCTTGACAAATCAAAATTCATCGCTCCGCTTGAAATTTTGCACTTCATCATAGCACATCCGGTATGCGGCGGCAACCCTGCCAGCGTGAATTTTTTGTAAAATATCGGTACAATTCAACACACTTCTTTTTGTGCTCATAACTGTATCGCATAAAAATACCCCCATACTGGGTGTCCAGTATTGGGGGTACATATCAAAGCCACTGCCTTTCTCTTTTTATTTTCATTACCGCCCACGGCCACCGCCGCCGCCATGGCTGGAACCGCCGCCCATGCCACCGAAGCCGCCGCCAAAGCTGCCGCCGCCGAAACCGCCGCGCCCGGCACCGCCCCCGAAGGAGCCGCCGCCCATGCCGCCAAAGCCGCCGCCGCGCGGAGGCCGGGGGCCACGGGAGCCACCGTAGTAGCCGCCCGGCGGGGGCGGCGGCGGGCCGCGGCGGCCACGTCGTCTGTAAGGAGGACGGGGTCCGCCGAAGCACCACAGCCAGCCGCAGGGGCTGGCAAAAACATAGGCCATTGACCGGATGATGACGATAAGCAGAACAGCGCCGACCACAAGGGTCAAGATGTCGGTCAGGGTGCTGCCGCCGCTGCTCTGCCCGCCCTGATACCCGGGCTGCACGGTGCTGCCGTTACCGGTGCTGCCGGAAAGGCTGACGCCGTAGATATCCGCAATGGTGTTTGCCACGTTCCGGGCACAGGTGGTCACTGCACCGTCATAATCCTTTGCGGCGAACTGATCTTCCATGGTCTGGGCGATGGCGCTGGACTGCTTTGCCAGCGTGGTGTTGCGGAAGCCATCGCCGTAGGTCAGGTAGTAGTCACCGTCCGCATACTGCGCCGATTCCATTACCAGCAAAATCAGCACGCCGTTATTCTGGGAGGACGAACCGATGCCCCAAGCGTTGAAAGCCTGTGTGGCGTAATCCTCTGTGGAATCATTGCCCGTGTATTCTACTGTCAGTACACCGATCTGCGCGCCGCTGCAGCTGGATTCCAGCTGCGCGTTCAGCTCGGTGATGGTCTGCACGGTGCTGCTGCTCAGCACACCGGCATCGTCCACCACGCACTCGCCCTTGGGCAGGCTGGGCAGCTGGGCGGCAAAGGCCGCCGGGCACAGCACCGCCGCGCTGACCACCACGGCCAGCACCAGTGCGCTGATGCGTTTTGCAAAGTTTTTCATGCGAAGGGCTCAACCTCCTTTACGCCGGACAAAGCTCCCAGCACACTGGCCGGGAAGCCGCCGACATCCTTCTGATATTCATACACCGCCGTATTGTACTGCAAGGTGCCGATGATGGTGGCTGCGCTGTTGAACTGGCCGTACTGCCCCTGCACCGCGCCCATCTTCATGGGGTCGGCGGCCTGCTCCTGTAATTTTGCATACAGCTGGTCGATGGCGGTGCCCAAAGTCTCGTTGTCCTCATAGAGGGCATGGAGCCGGGTCTTGCCTGCCTTCACGCCGTCCAGGTCGTTGCTGAACGCCGTCAGTGCATCCTGTGCAGTCAATACTTCAGCATTATCTGCCCCCAGCGTATTGCTGGCGGTGGTGATAACGTTCGCCGCCGTGTTCTCCCGGGTGGTCAGCTCCTCGCTCAGGTTATAGCCGTTGTCGGCGGCGACCCCTGCGGTGAACCACTGGTGGGCGGTGTTGTACTTGCCGCGCAGCTTGGCGCTGCCAAAGCCAAAGAAAGCCGCCAGCATCACCACTACGCTCAAAGCCAGCGCCGCCGCCCGGGTGGAAAGCGCTGCGGGCAGCTTTGCTTCCAGTGCGGCCAACTTCTGCTGGCGGGGCGTCAGCCTTACGGTCTGCTCCGGTTTTGCCTTTTCGCGGTAGCTGCCCGCGTCAAAGCCGCCGGGAGCGGTTTGTTTGTTGTTCTGAGAAAAATCAGCGTTTGCCATTTCAGCTCCGGATCTCCATCATTTTGGTTTTCAGCTCGTCCTCGATGCGGGTCAGCTCCTGCTCGGCGGCGGCACGCTTTGCGCGTCCCTCGCTCTGGATCTTGTTCAGCTCGTCCAGCGTCTCGATCAGGCTCTTGTTGGTCTGCTGCAGCGTCTCGATATCCACGATGCCGCGCTGGCTCTCCTTGGCGGTCTCGATGGTGCCCATCTTCAGCGCCTCGGCGTTCTTCTTCAGCAGGTCGTTGGTCATGTTGGTCACGGCGCGCTCTGCCTGCATGGCCTGCTGGCTGTGTGCCAGACCCAGTGCCAGCACCATCTGGTTCTTCCACAGCGGGATGGTATTCACGATGGTGGACTGGATCTTTTCCGCCATCATGGTGTTGTTGTTTTGCAGCAGACGGATCTGGGGGCCCATCTGCAGGCTGATATTGCGGGTCAGTTCCAGATCATACAGCTTTTTCTCAAAACGCTCGCACTGGTCGGCAAGGTCGCGGGCGGCCTGTGCGTCCTCCGGCAGACCGGAGGCCTTGGCCTTGTCCATAGCCTGCTGCAATTCGTTGGCACGCACATCTGCCAGCTTTTTCTTGCCGGCAAGGATATACATACTCAGCTCCTTGAAGTAGGCCATGTTCAACTCGTACATCTTGTCCAGCATGGCGATATCCTTGAGCAGCTGCACCTGATGGGCTTCCAGCATGGACTGGATTTTTTCCACATTAGTCTCGGTCTTGTCGTACTTGGTCTTGAGGGCATCCAGCTGGCTGGTTTTCTTCTTGAAGAAGCCCATGATGCCCTTCTGCTGTTCCTCGTTGGCGTCAAAGCTCTTCAGCTCGCCGATGAGGTCGGTGATCATATCGCCCACCTCGCCCAGGTCCTTGGTGGACACCTTGGAGAGGGCTGCTTCGGAGAAATCGCCGATCTTCTTCTGGCAGGCAGAGCCGTACTGCAGCACCTGCTGGCTGTTGGTGATGTCGATCTTCTGGGCAAACTGATCCACCATGGCCTGCTCCTCGGGGGTCAGGTTCACCTGTGCTTCCGGGGCAGGGGCAGCGGCGGGCTTTTCCTCCTGCGGCACAGCAGCGGGGGTGGGGTCCAGCGTCAGGGTGGGCACTGCGGGGGCATCCAGATCAAAATTCAGGGTATTGTCAGCCATAAGTGATTCCTTCCTTTCAAAATCCCGAGGGGATATTCCAGTTTTACTTGCTCAGACCCTGCCCTTTCAGCATATTCTGCAAAACGGTCAGGTCTGCGGACAGGTCCATGCTCTCTGCCGCGTACAGGGCATCCAGCTGGTTTTCAAAAGCGGTGGCAATGGAGGCAGCGTTGTGCTCCACCTCGGCGCGGATGGCGGCGGCGTTCTCGCCCCGCACACCCTGCTTTGCAAGCTTTGCATACTGCTGCAAAACGTTTACGGCGTCCGGCAGATAATAGTTGGCAAACCGGCGCACCTGCTTTGCCTTGGCGGGGTTTGCTTCCACGGTTTCCACGATGGAGCGTCCTGCCTTTTCCATGCGGGTCATGGCGGCAGACAGCTGCGGGTCGGGCAGTGTCTCGTTCAGCGCGTGCAGGGTGTCCAGCTTCTGCTGGATATCGGTCAGCATCTGGTCCACATCCTCCACACCGGTGTGGAAGGGTACCTCGTGCTCCACCACCCGGGGCGGGCAGGTCTTTTTTGCCACGCCAAAGGCCACGGCGGCACCGCCCAGCGCCACCAGCAGCGCCCATAATTTATACACCGGCAGCACCGCGCACAGCACCACGAACACCAGCGCCATGGCGTAAAAAGGCAGCACGCTGGGCTTTTGGGTGCGGATGATCTTGCTCATGGTCATTTCTCCTTGTCCGGGGCAGTGCGCCCCTTATGATATCCATAATACAACGTCCGCAAAAAAACGCAAGTATCCCGCAAAAGAATTTACAGCCTTGTCATCATTTTACGATCCAGTCTGCCAGCGCAGCGCCCCAAAGTGCTTCCAGCCGGGCGGGGCTGCACGCGGCGTTGGCGGGGCTTGTGCTCGGCAGACGGACAGCCGGGATGCCGGTAAGCGGCTGCTGATATTTTGTGTAGATACGGTAGGCTGTGGCGCCGTTGCAGAACACCGCCCGGATGGGTGCTTTGCGCAGCAGCCCGGCGATATCGTTGGGCACCACATCCCGGATGGAGGCATCCGACGCGCCAGTGATGGTGCAGCTTTCCAGCGTATCCCACAGCGCCAGCCCGTGGCGCAAAAGCAGCTGTTTTTTGGCAGCGATATCCTCCCGCGCGGGCAGCGGCTCCCCGGTCAGCGCCGCCAGCAGCGGCCAGAACCGATTTTGCGGATGACCGTAGTAAAAGGCCATCTCCCGGCTTTTGGGGCTGGGCCATGTGCCTAAAATCAGCGCCCGGCTGTGGTCATCGTATACCGGCGCAAAGCTCATAAGCTGCCGCCTGCGCTTTCAATATTGCCCCATGCAGAGCCGAAGTCTTTGCCGGAGGGCTCCGCACGGGGGCCATCGAACCACAGCTCCTCGATCAGCGCCGCCACGCCGTCCTCCCGCACGTCCCCGATGATCCGGTCGGCAGCGGCCTTGGCGTCCGGGGTGCCGTTTGCCATGCAGGCACTCAGGCCCGCGACTTTCAGCATCCCCACATCGTTGGCAGAATCGCCCACAGCCACAGCATCCGCCAGCGTAAGCCCCATCTGTGCACACAGGTCGGCAAGCCCTACGCCCTTATCCATACCGCCGCGCACGATATCGTAGTAGCAGTAGCCGTCCGCGTTCTGCGCGCCCGTCTGCATCCAGTGCAGGCCAAGGTAACCGTATTTTTCGTGGAAGCGCTCCACCTCCTGCGGCGGCATGGCGGCAAAGGCGGCGTGGGGCATATCCAAAAGATGCCTGTCCTGATCCTCGCCGTCCACACAGTCCAGCCCGGGGCTGTTCATCATCTGATAGCCGGTGTGCAGATACTCGTACTCGCAGTAGGCGTAATAGGCATCCCGGAAGTTGAATTGCAGCGGGTAGTTATAATCCTCGCAAAAATCCACCAGCACATACATCTCCTCGCTGGTAAGCGGATGCTCGGCTATTACGTTGCCCTGCCTGTCCACCACGCAGGCACCGTTGCAGGTAATGGCGTAGTCGTACCGGATGCCGCCCAGCTGGTTTTTATCCCGGATACCGGGATAGGAACGGCCGGTGCTAAGCACGAATTTGCCCCCGGCAGCTTGCAGCTTTTTTACCGCCTTTACCACCGCCGGGCGGGGCTTTGCTTCTCCAAAGGGCATCAACGTGTTGTCGTAATCGCTTGCCAGAATCTTATATTGCATGATCATCTCTCCTGTGTGCATCGTTTTCTCCCAGTATAACACATTTCAAAGTCCAGCGGGAGAGGGGGAATATTAAAAATGCCCTCCGCTTGCGCTCTGGGCAAATATAGCGGAAACTTCTTTTGATATAGGGCGTTTGTCGCGCTCTGCGGAGCGCTCCAAACGCATTTTTCACGGAAAGGGTCGTAAAGACAAGATACAGCCTTTCCCGCAGCGCCGCGCTTTCGCAGAAAGCGGCGCTGCAAATGCCGTTTTCCTCCACGACCCCACCTGTGAAAAAAGGGTTCAGAAACGCCCGCAGGCGTTTCTGAACCCCAAAATTCAAAATAATATTTCCTTAGCTTATGCGCAAAGCAACGCGGAGCGCATTAAAAATCGTTTTCTTCACGGGAAATCAGGCAAACACCGCCACGACCACCTGCATCGCCACGCCCACAAAGGCACCGGCGGCCCACGTCAGGCCGGTGATGAAGAGGTTCTGCTTCCACGAGGGGTTGGCACGCCACAGCACCGCCAAACCCACACCGGCACCGGTGCACAGCCCCGCCACAAGGCTGGAAAAGCGCAGCGCACCCTCCACATACAGCTGGGTCAGCAGCACGCTGGCGGCGCAGTTGGGGATCAAGCCCACCAGAGCCGCCACCACCGGCTGGAAGAAGCCCATGCCGCCCAGCACCTCAGCGAATACATCCTCGCCCACGCCTTCCACGATCACGCCAAACACCAGACTGAAGGCGAAGATGAACACAAAGATCTCCAGCGTGTGGCGCAGCGCTGCCTGCCAGATGGGCTTTTCGTTGCCCTCGGCATCGCTGTGTTCCTCGTGGCAGTCCACCTCGTCCGCATGGCCGGTGTAGCCGCCCCGCAGACCCTTGGGCAGCACGCCCCGCAGCACAAAATCCAGCACAAAGCCCACCACGATGGCGTACAACACCTTGATGACCATCAGGACGGCCAGCTTATCCCAGTAGGCGGGCATGGATACCAGCAGCGGGATCGCTTCGTCGCTGGTGGCAAGGTACACTGCCATCAGCGTGCCCAGCGTGATGACCCGGGAGGCGTAGAAGTTGGACGCAATGGCGGAGAAGCCGCACTGCGGCACACAGCCCAGCACCGCGCCCGGCACAGCGCCCCAGCGCCCGCCGCCCGCCAGCAGCGCCTCGATGCGCTCGCCGTGGCGGTGCTCGATATACTCGATCAGCAGATAGGCCAAAAACAGAAAGGGCAGCATCTTGGCGGTATCCACCAGAGTTTCGCCCAGAACATCCAGAAACAGTTCCATAAATAATCGCTCCAAAGACCCGCAGGGGGTCGTCTCTCAATAATTTGCAATCAGTTTGCATTTTCGTGCAGGGAAGATTATACACGATATGCTTCCCAATTGCAATACCAAATTGCAAATTGGTTGCAATTTTATGTTATGGAACGTTGTAGCGCTTAAAAATACGATTTCGAATGGTCTCCGCGTCTTACGGGTTGCGGCAACCAGCATTTGCAGCGTTGCTGCCGGGACAGCTTTCTGCCTACCTTTAGCGTGCAAAAACGCTCCGCTGGGCCAGAGGCAGGGAGGGGTGTTCCGAGTCCCCCTCCCTACCTCTGGACTCCACCCACCCCGCAACGGGCCAAGGGCTGCTCGCCCTTGACAATCCTAAAGAAGAAGTCGAAGCACAAAAAAGCTAGCGCTGCGCC
>ERZ1106983.909-NODE-909-length-31072-cov-20.892446_pt1 | contig 31072 bp, 26 predicted proteins | sample MGYA00403693_ERZ1106983 | MGnify/ENA primary metagenome ERZ1106983 (study PRJEB35170, sample SAMEA104062420) | human gut metagenome | biome: human gut; feature: human-associated habitat; material: faeces | place: Denmark | collected 2012-07-13 ...
AGGCTCCCTCCCAGAGGGAGCTGGCAAAGCCGTCAGGCTTTGACTGAGGGAGTTTCCCCGCACACACAAAAACCGGGCAGCCCGCAGACTGCCCGGTTTTTTGCTATACCGTTGATTTTGCCTTAATAAAGAGCTTTCTTTTACAGAATAGTAATGCGGCCTGCACCGTAGGGCTGCTCGTAGTTGAGCAGATAGCCGGGGTAAGCGGCCAGCGGGCTGTTGGCGCTGGACAGGTGCGGCAGACCCGCAGCATCTGCGCCGTCAAAGATCATAGCGTAGGTAGCCATCACCAGATAATCCTCGGACACATAGTCCTTGATCAGCTCTGCGCCGTCAAACATGGCAAAGCCGTCGCCCAGATTGCGCAGGGTGTAGTTCATGCCGGCCAGCGCGTAGGTAGCGCCCGGGTCCAGCGGCAGATAGCTGCCGGAAGCCTTATCGTAGATCTTCACGTTCTGCACGCGCGGAGTGCCGGTGGCGCTGCCGATCCAGACATTCTTCTCGTCGGTCTGCACGGTGTTGGGGATATCGGTGTGGATCTCGTAGGTAGCACCTGCCACCTGCAGGAAGCCGCCGTTTTCCTTGCCGCCCTCGCCTGCAAAGCGGGCTGCAAACTCCAATGCGTCCTGGATCTGCTTGCCGGTGACCGACATCAGGCAGGCCACGTTGCCAAAGGGGCTGACCTGCTTGCAGGTCTTGAAGGTCCAGTCGCCTGCGGGCACATCGGCGCGGATGCCGCCGCCGTTCATGATGGCCAGATCACAGTGCAGCTTTTCCACCTCGTTGAAGTAGGTGTAGATGCCGTCAGCCACAAAGTCGCCGAGGTTGGTCTCGGCAGAGCGGATGCGGCGCTTGCCGGTGGCGGGGTCAGAGACGTAGAAATCGCTGTCGCCCACAGCGATCTTCTCGCCCAGCATATCGTCCACGGTACTCACCCAGCTGGTCTGCATGGCGGCAATGCCTGCATCCATGCCCTCGTGGGTGGGGATGAGCTTGGTGGTGATGGTGCCGTCCGCAGCGATGGTCATCTCGCCAACGTTGGCAAAGTAAGAACCGGTCTGGGTCAGGGTGACCGCCTTGCCGGAAGCATCCTGCACCTGCTTGTTCTCCATTACGGTATGGGAGTGGCCGTCGATAAAGGCGTCAAAGCCGCTGGTGTGGGCAATGACTTCCTCACTGGTCCACGGAGAGGAAGAGGGGTCTACGCCCAGATGGCCCAGACCGATGACCACGTCTGCCAGAAGCTTTGCCTTATCAATGGCCTTCTGCACGGCGTCATAGAGCTTTTTGCCGTCCTCGCCGCCCTGAATATCGTAGATGTACTTGCGCTGTGCCTTGTCCATAAAGTAGGCAGGGGTGGACTTGGTAAAGGTCTCGGGGGTGGTCACGCCCACAAAGGCAATGCGTCTGCCGCCGCGCACGAACACCTTGACGGAGGGCAGCACACGCAGGCCGGTGCGCAGGTCTACCCAGTTGCAGGACAGGTACGGGAAGTCCGCTTCCTTCATGATGGCCTTGGCGCGGTCCATGCCGTAGTCAAACTCGTGGTTGCCGGGGGTGGCGACATCGTAACCGGCAGCGTTCATCAGCTTGATGATGGAAGCACCCTCGTCCATGGAGCCATAGGCGGTGCCCTGCACATGGTCGCCTGCGTCCACCAGCAGCACATCCTTGCCGGCGTTCTGGTAACTCTGCTTCAGGTCGGCAATGGCGGCGTAGGTCAGCTTGGGGCTCTGCTTGTCGATGTAAGTATGGACATCGTTGGTGTACAGGATGGTGACGTCAGACTTATCACCAAGCCAGCAGGCCGATGCGGCGGGCGCACCGATGGCCATGGATGCAGCGGCAGCGGTCACACCAGCAGCCTTTAAAAAGCTGCGACGGGAAATAAGTTGTTTCACAGGAAAACGACCTCCTTTTATTTTTGGCGTATCGCATTTGGGGCAGGCTCTTCCCTCCTGCCCTTTCAATAGCTCTAGCATAGCACAGAACGCCGCCGCAGACAAGCCAAAATCATTCTTTTGGCATAAATTATTTTCACGTCTCGCTTTATTTTCGCGCAAATTGTACCATTTTTACACAAAAAAGACCTCTCCGTGCCCTGTCGCAGAGCAGCGGAGAGGTCTTTTTTAGGGGGATGTTGACCCGTTGCCGGGTCTATCGGAGGAGAGGAAATATCAGATGGCGTTATACTCCTTGAGGAACTTCTCAAGGTCAGTACCCTCGATCTTCTTCAAAGCTTCCTTCAAAGCCAGACGCGGGATCAGCGGCAGATCCATGTCGGTGATCTTTTTGCCGTCGCGCAGCTTCACGGTGGCATCGATCAGGGCGCGCACATCGTAGGTGCTGCCCCAGACCTCGGGCACGCCGCGGTCAATGTTCAGCAGGGTGTACACGGCCTCCATACCGGTGCGCATGGAGTACTCGGTGGTAAAGATGGTATCGCGGGCGGTCTCGGCAAACTGGCCAAGGAAGGCAAAGTTCACAGCACCCTCGGGCACAACATCGGGACGGTCGCCCATGGCACGGGGCATGAAGAAGGCATCGATATAGGGCATCATCACAGGCACGGTGTTGGCGCTGTGCTCTGCCAGTTCAGCGATCTGATCCTCGGGCACGCCAATGTGGTACAGCCACTCCATGCAGATCTCGCGGCCGGTGCAGTCACGCATGGGCTTTTTGACGTAATCGCCGGGCTTATCGCTGAACAGGCCGTACACCCAGACGCACAGCTGGTTCTTGGGCTGATCCTTGAACTGCTGCTGACGGTTCAGCGTCCAGCTGAGCAGCCAGCTGGAGTCCTTGACGGTAACGATGCCGCCGGTGACGGTGTGGCCGCTGAAGGGGTCGCGCTTGCAGATCTTGCGGATATACTGGGGGATCTTATCGTCCAGCGTGGTGATGGTAGCGCTCTCCCAGTTGCTCAGCTCCGGCTCGGAGCAGAACTTTTCCGGGTGACCGAAGGAGGGATCCTGTGCGGCGATCTTCTTCCACAGATCCCAGCCGTTGCCGGGCTGGATGGTGGGGTCGAAACCGGTGGCCTTATTCTGTGCGCCCACGGTGCAGCTTTCCACGCAGCCGCCGTTGGTGATGAACAGCAGATCGTTCTCGGTCAGGTCGATATTGGAAGTCTCGCCCGCGTGCTCCACGGTGACAGAGCTTGCCAGCTTGCGGCCCTTCTGGATATCGAACTTGACATCGGTGACCTTAGTGTTGTAGTGGAACTGCACGCCAAAGCTTTCCAGATAGCGCACCATGGGCAGGATGATGGACTCGTACTGGTTATAGCGGGTAAAGCGCAGGGCGGTAAAGTCCGGCAGACCGCCGATGTGGTGGATATAGCGCTTGAGGTACAGCTTCATTTCCAAAGCGCTGTGCCAGTTCTCGAAGGCGAACATGGTGCGCCAGTACATCCAGAAGTTGGTGTTGAGCACCTCGTCATCGAAGAAATCGGTGATCTTTTTATCCTGCAGCTGCTCGTCCGGGGTGAAGAACAGCTTCATGATCTCCATGGCACCCTTATCGGACAGGCCGAACTTACCATCGGTGTGGGCATCCTCGCCGCGGTTGACGGTGGCACGGCACAAGGAGAAGTTGGGGTCCTCCTTGTTCAGCCAGTAATACTCGTCCAGCACGCTGGCACCCTCGGTCTCCAGAGACGGGATGGAGTGCAGCAGATCCCACATGACCTCGAAGTGGTTGTCCATCTCGCGGCCGCCGCGCATCACATAGCCGATATCGTACTTGTAGCCATCGCAGGCACCGCCTGCCAGTGCGTTCTTTTCAAACACATGGACGTGCTCGCCCTTCATCTGGCCATCGCGCACCAGATAGCAGGCAGCGGTCAGGGCTGCCAGACCGGAGCCGATGATATAAGCGGATTTATGATCCACGCCCTCCGGCTTTTTGGGGGTTGCAAAAGCTTCGTAGTTGCCACTGGAATAGTACATAAAAAAGCCTCCCTGCTTCAAAAATATCTTTTCACAGCCTTCATCGTGCTGCTGTCTATGGCAACAGTATACCCCGCAAAGTGAACTTGAACAACAAACAAACTTTGCCCGGTGTATAGATTTTTTACATCCGCCCTTATTTGCTGGAAATGCGTACAAATTGTGACATAGTGCGAAGCGCAAAAGCATTTAAAGCATTCCCGCAAAAACGCAATGCCGGACAGCTTGCAGGCTGTCCGGCATTGCTCTAATTCAAAATAATTTTCCGCTATTCATGCCCAGAGCATAGCGGCGGGCATTCAAAATCGTCCCGCACAAAAAGAGAGCCGCCGCACAAAGGTCTGTGCAGCGGCTCTCTATCGGTTTTAGTTCATCTCTTCCAGAGCCTTTTTCAGGTTCTTGGCGATCTGGTCCGGGCAGCTGGTGCTGCGGAAGCCGCACAGCGTACCGTCCAGACGGGCAATGGCGTCCTCTGCCTTCATGCCGGTAAGCAGCTGGCAGATGCCTTTCAGGTTGCCGTTGCAGCCGCCGATGACCTCGATGGATGCAATGGTGTGGTCATCGTTCAGCACAAAGTTGGTCTGCTTGGAGCAGGTGCCCTTGTTCGGGAAGGAAAATTCCTTGCTCATGGTCTTTACGTCCTCTCTCTTTTACGTTTCTCGGCGATGGCGCGCAGCTGCGCTGCGGCTTCGTCCGGTGCGGTACAGGTACCGATGGGGTGGGGGTGCTTGTGGTTGCGGCCATGGAAGTCCGTGCCCGCAGTGGCAACAAGGCCGTACTGCTTGCACAGGGCAAGGCACTCGGCGCTGTCCTCCGGGCTGTTGCTGGGGTGGTACACCTCTATGCCGTCCACTGCGCCCTCTGCCGCCAGCTCCCGCAGCAGGGGCATACTTTTGTACACCGTGGGGTGGGCAAACACCACCGCGCCGCCGCTGGCTTTAGCGGTAGCCAGCACCTGCCGCACCGGCAGATACTCCGGCGAGTGCAGCACGATGCCCCGGGGGTTCCACCCGAACAGCTTGTGGTAGGTCTCGCCGTAGATGCTGCCATCGGTCAGGCCCAGCAGTTCCAGCGCCTGCATCAGCCCGCTTTTGAACAGCACTCCGCTGGCCTTGGTGGTCTCCCACGCAAGGTCGGTGGTAAACTGCGGGTACAGCTGCTCCAGCTCCTTTGCGCTCTGCAAAGCGCAGGCGTTGCGGCGCTCCTTCATGACGGCGCAGTGCTCCCGCAGCGCCGGGCAGTCCACGTCCGGGTAGTAGCACAGCAAGTGCACCCGGTGCTGCCGCTCAAAGTCGTAGCCGGTCAGCTCCACGGCAGGGATCAGCTCTACCCCGTCCTGCCCGGTGTGGGCGTAGGCGTACTGGGCGCTGAGCAGGGTGTCGTGGTCGGAAAGGGCGATGGCGTGCAGCCCGGTGCGGGCGGCGATGGACGCCAGCCGCTCGATGGGCACAGCACCGTCGGAGCAGGTGGAATGGATATGCAGGTCACAGGACATAGCGGGTTACTTCCTTAGTGCTTATAGAAATTGATCAGGCAGCCGTCAGCCAGGATCTGGCGCTCGTCGGTGGTGAGCGGAGCCATGTACAACTCGAACTCCTTGACGGTATCGCCCAAAACGTAGGCCTTGATGCTCTGCAAATCGCCCTTGAGTGCTTCCCGCACATTGGGGATGAGCACATAATCCCCCAGACCAAAGGGGGTGGCACCTGCCAGCTGCAGGGGCAGCATACCCCAGTTGATCAGGTTGGAGCGGTAACGCTTGGTGGCGTACTCGGTAACGATATTGGCACCGGCACCCAGCACACGCTGGCAGCTGGCGGCCTGCTCGCGGGCAGAGCCATCGCCGGGCTTGACTGCAAAGATGGTAGAAGCGATCTGGATATCGTTCCACTTCAGCTGCTCGCAGCCGGGCACGGCGTTCACCTTTGCCAGCAGGGCGGCGTCCCCTGCACCGGCGCGGCGGGCAGTTTCCTCGGCCTGCACAGCCTTGGCGCGGCCCACATACTCCGGGTCCTTGCGGCTGAGGGTAAACTCGGCCAGACCCAAGGGGTTGGAACGGTACGAGGACGTCTCGCCGGAGGGGATCAGCTCGTCGGTGGTGGTGACGGGGTCGGTGATATAGGATGCCACCTTCAGCAGCAGGTTGTCACCCAGCGGTGCGATCTCCGGCCAGTCCTTGATGTTGGGGCCAAACTTGAGCAGGGCGTCGTAATCGCCCTTGCCAAAGCCCTGATACACGCGGGTGTCGTAGCTGGAGGCATCGTACTGGTACTCCGGCACGGTGGGATCGTAATCAATGTCGGTGGCGGGGGTCAGGATGCCGCCGTTTGCGGTGGTGGCTGCAATGCTGCGGGCATCCATCAGTGCCACACCGGACAGCTGACCGCTGCCGGGCTTGGAACCCTCGCGGCTGGGGAAGTTGCGGGTGGTGTGACGGATGGACAGTGCGCCGTTGGCGGGCACATCGCCTGCACCGAAGCAGGGGCCGCAGAAGGCGGTGCGGATGGTGGCGCCGCTGGCCATCAGTTCGCCGATGACGCCGGTGCGCACCAGTTCCATCATGATGGGCTGGCTGCCGGGGTAAACGCTCAGGGCGTAGTCGCCGCAGCCGCCGGTGTGACCCTTGAGGATGGAAGCAGCCTCGTAGATGCTGTCGTACAGACCACCTGCACAGCCTGCAATCACGCCCTGATCCACACGCAGCTTACCGTTTTCGATTTTGCTGCACAGATCCAGCTGCACATCCTTGCGGCCGATCAGCTTCTGCACATCCTGCTCGCAGGCGTGGAGGATGTCCTCCAGGTTTGCGTTCAGCTCCTCAATGGTAAAGGCGTTGGAGGGGTGCATGGGCAGGGCGATCATGGGACGGATGGCAGAAAGATCCACCTCCACCACGCCGTCGTAGTAGGCAAGGTCTGCCGGTGCCAGCTTTTTGTAGTCCGCTGCACGGCCGTGCACTGCCAAAAAACGCTGGGTGATTTCGTCAGTCTCCCAGATGGAGGACAGGCAGGTGGTCTCGGTGGTCATGGCATCAATGGCGTTGCGGGTATCCTGCCGCAGGGAAGCAATGCCGGGGCCAACAAACTCCATGACCTTGTTCTTGACGTAGCCGCTCTTGAACAGCTTGCCCACAAGGGCAATGGCTACATCGTGGGGGCCGCAGCCCGCCGGCAGACTGCCGGTCAGGTAGATGGCCACCACGCCCGGGCGGGCAACATCATAGGTGCGGCCCAGCAGCTGCTTTGCCAGCTCACCACCGCCCTCGCCGATCGCCATGGTGCCCAGTGCGCCGTAGCGGGTGTGGGAGTCCGAGCCAAGGATCATTTTGCCGCAGCCCGCAAAGCGCTCGCGCATATACTGATGGATGACTGCCATGTGCGGGGGCACAAAGATGCCACCGTACTTTTTGGCAGCGGACAGACCAAAGCGGTGGTCGTCCTCGTTGATGGTGCCGCCCACAGCGCACAGGCTATTGTGGCAGTTGGTAAGCACATAAGGGATGGGGAACTTTTCCAGCCCGGAAGCACGGGCGGTCTGGATAATGCCCACAAAGGTGATGTCATGGCTTGCCATGGCATCAAACTTGATCTTCAGATTCTCGGCATCGCCGCTGGTGTTGTGTGCCTGCATAATATTGTAGGCCATAGTGCCGGTCTTAGCCGTGGCAACGGCAGCGACATCAAAGCCCTTTGCTGCCAGTGCAGCGGGTGCATTGCCGTCTGCGGGCACCCACTCGCCGCGCGCATAGTACGCACCGCCGGTGCTGCATCTGATCATATCCAACATCTCGATTCGCCTCTCTTTTTGTATTTTCCCGCCCGCCGCAATTGCGGGCATTGCCCCGGCAGTGCAGCTATTCATCCCGAAAACAGCTGTCCTCTTAGCCTTCACCCCAAGGGGGAAGCCTTTAAGCAAACCAGCTTTTCAAAGACTTATAACCCCTGCCCTGTTACGGCAAAGCCGTACTTATTTGTTATTATAGCATGAAAAGACGAAAAGAAAAAGCACTTTTTATGAACCCTTACTGCGCCTTTGCGGCGGCTTCCTGCTGCTTTTCCTTTTGCAGTTTACGGAACACCACAAAATACGCCGGGATCAGGAAGAAGCAGGCAAAGAACCATGCCACCGGGTTTGCGATGCAGGCGGCAAAGTAGCCCCACAGCGGCACGAACCAGAAGCCCACCATGGCGCGGGCGATCATTTCAGCCACACCGGCAAACATGGCAAGGCCGGAGTGCCCCAGACCCTGAATGGTATAGCGGTAGATGATAAGCACCGCCAGCGGGATGTAGAACACACTGTTCCAGAAGATGAAGTCCTGCGCATTGGCCATAATGGCGGTCTCGCCTGCGTCCAGAAACAGGCCGATCAGGGACTTGTCCAGCACGCGCAGGATGAGGAAGGACGCTACACTGTACACGCAGCCGATGCCCAGTGCGGTGTTCACGCCGCGGTTCACACGGCCAAGGTCTTTCGCGCCCATATTCTGGCTGGTGTAGGTGGTCATGGCGGTGCCGATGCTCTCCAGCGGCACGCTGAGGAACTGCGCAGCCTTGCCGCCGGCGGTCTGCGCCGCCACGATGTCGCTGCCCAGACCATTCACCGCGCCCTGCAGCACCACGCTACCGATGGCGGTAATGCTGCACTGCAAGCCCATGGGGATGCCCATAGAGCAAAGTTTTGCACAGTGCGGTGCGCTGATGCGCCCTTCTTCCTTATTCCAGCGCAGCTCCGGGTAGTGGCGCACGATATAAAGAAGGCTGCCGATGCCCGCCACAGCCTGACTGAACACGGTGGCAAAGGCCGCGCCGAACACGCCCATGTTGAACACAATGATGCAGGCAAGGTCCAGCCCGATGTTCAGCACACTGGCCACCAACAGGAAATACAGCGGGCGCTTGCTGTCGCCCAGTGCACGCATCAGGGCGCTGGTCACATTATAAAGCAGGGTGAACGGGATGCCCGCAAAAATGGTGCGGATATACACATCCGCAAGGTCGATGATATCGGCCGGGGTATTCGTCCACACCAGCACCAGCCGGGTCATAGCCACCGTGACGATGGTGAGCACCGTGGCAAAGGCGATGGACAGCCACACGGTATTGGCGGTGTAGCGGCGCATCTCATGGTGGTCGTGGGCACCGAAGGTCCATGAGATGGGGATGGAAAAGCCGCAGGCAATGCCGTTGACAAAGCCCAGCACCAGATAGTTCAGGCCGCCCACGCTGCCTACCGCCGCCAGCGCTTCCACGCCCACGAACCGGCCCACGATGATGGTATCGGCCAGATTGTAGAACTGCTGGAACAGGCTGCCCAGCATCAGCGGCACAGCAAAGGCAAGCAGCAGCTTCAGCGGGCTGCCCTGCGTCATATCTTTGGTCATGGAAATATACCTCCTGCCCACACAAAAAAAGATGGATGTTCGCATTTTTGCCGTGAAAAACGCCCTGCCGGAAAAGCGGCAGGACGTTGTAAGGATTCATGAGTGGTATTATAGCGGAGCAGCGCCGGTTTTACAAGACTTGGTTTGCATCAACATTTCCATTTTTTTGCGTAAAGAATTGGTGATTTTGCTCATTCCGCGTAGTGTGCCAGAAACTGTTTGGTGCGCTGCTCGCGCGGGTGGTCGATCAGCTGCTTTGCAGGGCCCTCCTCCACCACCACGCCGCCGTCCATAAACAGGATGCGGTCAGCCACATCCCGGGCAAAGTGCATCTCGTGGGTCACGATGATCATGGTGGTCTTGCGGTCGGCCAGTTCCCGCAGCACCCGCAGCACCTCGCCGGTCAGTTCCGGGTCAAGGGCGCTGGTGGGCTCGTCAAAGCAGAGGATGTCCGGGTGCAGTGCCAGCGCACGGGCAATGGCTACCCGCTGCTGCTGCCCGCCGGAAAGCTGGTGCGGGTAGTGGTCTGCCCGCTCCGAAAGCCCCATCTGCGCCAGAAGTTCCCGCGCCTGCTGTTCCAGCTGGGCGTGCACCGCCTTTTTGTTGGCACGGTAGTCCGGGCGCTCCTTTGCCAGCAGTTCCCCTGCCAGCATCACGTTCTGCAAGGCGGTGTACTGCGGGAAAAGGTTGAAGTTCTGGAACACCAGCCCGAAGTGCAGCCGCTTTTTGCGGATCTCGCTCTCCCGCTGGGTGGCGGGGTCGGCGGCGTCCCACATGGTCTCGCCGTTCACCCGGATGCAGCCGGTGTCCGGCCGCTCCAGAAAGTTCAGGCAGCGCAGCAGGGTGGTCTTGCCGGAGCCGGACGAACCGATGATGGCCAGCGCTTCGCCCTGCTCCAAGGTAAGGGAAATGTCCTTTAAGACCTTTGTATCTCCGAAATTTTTGCCAATGCCGGAGGCTTCCAGTAATGCCATATTCTTAAAAACCTCCTCAGCAGCGGAAATAATCCAGTTTCTTTTCAGCCCAGTTGAACAGCAGGGTGAGCGCGCCTACGAACACAAGGAAGAACAGCGCCGTGGAGAACAGCGGCCAGATCAGGCCCTTTGCGCTGTACTCCTTGGCCATCATGATGATCTCCTTGTTGGCGATGGTGTTTGCCAGCGAGGTGTCCTTGACAAGGGTGATGATCTCGTTGCCCATGGGCGGCAGGATGCGCTTGACCACCTGCAAAAGGGTGACCTTGAAAAAGATCTGCGTGCGGGTCATGCCCAGCACCTGCCCGGCTTCGGTCTGCCCTTTGGGCACGGCCTCGATGCCGCCGCGGTAGATCTCGGAAAAATAGCAGGCGTAATTGATGGCAAAGGCCACCACCGCCGCCACCATGCGTCCGCCGGAGCCGGAGGGCCACGGGTTATTCATGCCCAGCAGACCGGGACCAAGATAAATGACGATGATCTGCAGCATCAGCGGCGTGCCGCGAATGACCCAGACAAAGGTCTTTACCGCGCCGGACAGCAGCCTGCACCGGCTCATGGAGCCAAAGGCCACCACCAGCCCCAGCGGCAATGCAAATAGCAGCGTAAGGGCAAACAGCTCACAGTTGAGCAGGAACGCGCCGGAAAGGCGCCCAAGGATCACAGACACAAAAACACACCCATCTATCGTTTTGTTTTACGCCCGGCTCAGTCCGCCAGCGCCAGCTCGTACTTCTCTGCCAGTGCCTGCATGGTACCGTCAGCCTTCAGCTCGTCAAAGGCGGTGTCCACTGCGGCGGCGGCATCGCTGCCCTTGCGGAACGCCACGCCGTATTCCTCGGCATTCAGTTCGTCCACGATTTTCAGGCTTGCGTAGTCGGTGCCCTCCCCGATCATGGCGTTGGCAAGGGTCAGATCCAGCACAGCGGCGTCTGCCGTACCGGCAGCCACTTCCATCAGGCAGTCGGTCTGCACGCTCTTGGAAACATAATCGGCCTTGGCAAGGTTCTCGTCGCCCTGAATGGCGGCTTCACCGGCAGAACCGGCCTCGGCCACTACGGTCTTACCGGCAAGGTCGGCGGTGGAGGTGTAGGCGGTGCCCTCCTTGACCACTACGACCTGCGCATTCTTGGCGTAGGCCTTGGTGGTAGCGGTGTTGGCCATGATATCCTCGGTCAGGGTCATGCCGTTCCAGATGCAGTCGATGCTCTTGGCATCCAGCTCCACCACCTTGGTGTCCCAGTTGATCTCCACGAACTCCGGCTCTACGCCCAGTTTTGCGCACACAGCGGTGGCAAGTTCAGTATCAAAACCGGTAAAGTTGCCGTCGGCATCGGTATAGTTCATGGGCTCGTACACGGTGTAGCCGATGACCATTTTGCCCTTGCCCTTGATGTAGTCCAGATCGCTGCCCGCTGCGGCAGAAGCCGAACCGGCTGCACTGCCGGAAGCAGAAGCCGCCGCAGAGGTGGATGCACTGCCGCCGCAGGCTGCAAGGCTCAGTGCCAGAGCACCGGCCAGAAATGCACTTGCAATACGCTTGAGTTTCATATCTTTTTCCTCCCATGGGGGACGTTCTGTGTCCCGCTTCCCTCTCGATTTACCATTTTACCATGCTAAAGCGGTAAACTGTGGTTATAGAATAGCGCGTTTGCCGCCGTTTTGCAAGAGGCAAACCCATTTTTTCGCACAATGCACTGCTTTGCCCCGCCCGTAAGCCCGCTTTTTGTGGGAAAGTGTGCAAACACCTTCCGGCTTTGCGCCTGAGAGGGCAGCTGCAAATACCCCTTCCGTCTGCTCACTGCGTTAGCGCCTGAGGGGGTATCCATAAAAAATCCCCCCGCACTTTTTTGTGCAGAGGGACATCCTGTTTTATGATTATTGCTCCGCCATGGCCTTCAGCACCGCCTTTTGCAGGTCGGTGACCGAGATGGTGCACAGCGCTTTCAGGTCGGCATCCGTGCCGTCTGCGGAGAGTTTGCCGATCTCCACGGCGTTTTTGCCTTTCAGGTAACCGCACCAGCCTGCGCTGTGCTCGTACCACTCCTTGCCTAACGCGCTTGCGCTGCGCATCCCGTAGCGGTCGCCCAGTTCGTTTTTGGTGTACACCGGCTCACGCGGGGCAGACACCGTGCCGTCCGCGCTGACCGTCAGCTCCGGCTCGGTCATATCCCCGATGGCGCTGGTCACCCGGGCGTTCTCGTCCATAGTCACCACCGCCAGCGTGATCTTAGCCTGCACCTGTGCGTCCTTGTCGTCGGTGCCCGCAAGCCCCTGCGGCATTTCGGCTACCTCAACGCCCAGTTTGACCGTATCGCCCCGGGCAGCGCCCAGCACCTGTGCATTCTCGCAGGCACGGACAACAGCATCCCGGTAGCGTTCCACCGCGATGGTGCAGCCGGAGAGAAGGTCTGCATCGGTGGGCTTGCCGTCTGCATCCGTTTTCAGCTTTTTCACTTCCTCCGGGGTCTTGCCCTCAAGCCAGCTGCCAAAGGCATCGGCCTGCTCTGCCCAGCCCTTTTTCAGGCCGGACACCTCTGCCAGTGGGTAGTCCTTCCCCTTCTGGCGCTTGGTGCGGGTGTCGGTAGGGGTGGTCACCTTGCCGGTGCCGTCCGCACTGACCGAAAGTTCCAGCTCGTCCAGTGTCACCCCCGCCAGCTTGCCGTCTGCATCCAGCAGCACGGCAGCCGCCACGGTGCGGATATTGCCCGCACGGTCTGTACCCGTCGCTTCGGTCAGAACGCCCAGTCCGGTGCGCCACGCCGCGCTTTGCGCCGCGCTGCTGCCCGCAGAGGTGCTTCCGCTCATCGTGCCGGAGCTGCTGCCGGAGTTTCCCCCGCCGCAGCCGGTCAATGCCAGTGCTGCCGCCAGTGTGCAGCACAAAAACCATCGCGATGCCTGTTTCATATCGTCACATACGCTCCCTTTCCGTGCCTGCATTGCTAACGCAGGCTTTGGAGCCAGTATGCCCCGCCGCGCGGGATTTTATGAGCAGGTGTTTACATCAGCGGGCTAAGCAGCCGCAGCACGCTGTCCAGCACCGTACCGGCCAGCCCGGTGCGGCAGTCCGCGCACTGCACCTCCCGGCACTGGGACAGGGTGCGGCGCACATCGTCCCGCAAAGCCAGCACCTGACTGTTTTGCAGCAGCAGCACCCCACACTCGAAGTGCAGGAACATACTGCGGTAGTCCATATTGATGCTGCCCACCACCGCCACGCGGTCATCGCTGACGCAGCACTTGGCGTGGAGGAAGCCCGGGGTGTACTCGTAGATGCGCACCCCCGCCCGCAGCAGGGGCAGATAGTACGAGCGGCTCAGCCGGAACACCAGCTTTTTGTCCGGGATGCCCGGCAGCACCAGCCGCACATCCACCCCGCGCTTGGCGGCGTTGCGCAGCGCGTCCAGCATTTCCTCGCCGATGGCGAGATAAGGTGTATAAAAATAAACGTACTGCTGTGATTGTGCCAGAATATCCAGATAAACCGTTTCTGCCACCGGCTCTTCGTCCAGCGGGCTGTCCGCGTAGGGCTGCACCACCCCATCGCTGGCGGGCAGTACCGCAAGCTGCGGACGGAAGGCGCTGTAATCCTGCTCGAAGGGGCGGAAGGCGTTCCAGAAATCCAGAAACATCACGGTAAAGTTCCACACCGCAGCGCCCTCGATGCGCAAGCCCGCGTCCTTCCAGTAGCCGAAGCGGGTGACCGCGTTGATGTATTCGTCTGCCAGATTGATGCCGCCGGTGTAGGCTACTTTGCCGTCTATCACCACGATCTTGCGGTGGTCGCGGTGGTTCATCACCAGCGAAAGCAGCGGCACCACCGGGTTAAAGGGGATGCAGCGGATATGCGCCCGCTCCATGCGCACCACAAAGTCCTTGGGCAGACCCAGCAAACTGCCGAAGTCATCATAGATCAGCCGCACGTCCACCCCCTGCGCCGCCTTGCGCCGCAGAATGTCCTCCACGCCCTGCCACATCTTGCCCTGACTGACGATGAAAAACTCCAGAAAGATGCTCTTTTCCGCTTTTTCAAGGTCCGCCAGCAATGTCGGATACATGGCTTCGCCGCAGGAGAAATACCGGGCGGTGGTGTTCTGCCATGCGGGATAGCAGCCGTACTGGGTCAGGTAGCGGCTCACGCCCCGGTTTTCATCGCACAGACCGGCAGTCTGCCCGGGCTGCTGGGCGCGGTCTGCCCGGTGCGCCTGCTCCACCGCCTGCATTTTGCTGCGCAGGCGGCGGGAAGGGCGCTTGTTGCCAAAGGCCAGATACAGCGCCCCGCCCAGCAGCGGCAGCAGCCCGATGAGGGCGATCCAGCCCACCTTATAGGCGCTGTTTTCGTCCTTGCGCACCAGATACAGAATGATCAGCAGGCTTAACCCGTTGAGCACCCCGGTGACCCACACCCGCGCCGTGCCGGTGGTGAGGGCAAAAAACACCCACGCCAGCCATGCAAGCTGCAGCGCCACCAGCACCACCGTGACCGTGATGCGGTTGAGGATGCGGTTGAAAAACTTGACGATCGGCAACCGAAACAGCATACCATCTCCCCTTTCCGTGTTTCAATACGGTTAAGTATAACGCGGTTTTTCACCCTTTGCAAGTTTTTGGTGTCGGGTGCACCAGAATTATTCCTCGTAAAAAAATTCACCGGAGCGTCCGCAGATGCCCCGGTGAATCAAGATCCTATTCTATATTTTCTGCTCAGACGGTCGGTGCTTCGTTATCCTCGTAGCCCACCATCAGGCCGCCGTACTCCGCATAGTAGCTGCACAGCGCGCCGCAGGTGCCTACCTCCACCTTGGCCTCCGGGAACACGGCATGGACCATGTGCTTCAGCCGCTCCGCAGCGGCAGCGTTGCAGCAGTGGTCGATGTGCACCCGGCCGTTGGTCAGACCGTGCGCCTTCATTTCCAGCACCATGCGCTCCAGTGCGCCGTGCTCGCCGCGGGTCTTGCACAGAACCTCCAGATCACCGGCATCGCTGGCCTGCCCGATGACCCGGATGCCCAGCATCCGCGCCACAGCAGCCACAGCGGGCTTCACGCGGCCATTGCGGGCAAGGTTTGCCAGAGATTCCAGCGCAAACAGCAGATGAGTGTGCTCATGGTACGCCCGGATCTCCTCACATACGGTATCAAAGGGCTTGCCGGCCTTGATCAGCGCCGCCAAACGCTCCACCAGCAGCCGGGACTCCGCACCAGTAGACAGGCTGTCCAGCACAAAGACCCGCGCGCCCTCGTGGCTCTGCTCGTATTCCTCGCCCGCCAGCAGTGCAGCGTTATAGGCACCGGACAGCGTACCGGTAATGGTTACAACATACACCTCGTCTGCGCCCTCGTAGGCGGTGAGCCAGTCCGAGATATTGGGGCAGGAGGTGCTGGTGCGGCCCTTATAGGTGCGCATCATCTGAGCCAGCGCGGGGGCATCCACCTCTTCGGTGTCCACATACTCCTGCTCATCGGTCAGGATCTTCAGCGGCACGCAGGCAAAATCCACATCGGGGAGCTGGTACACATTTGCAGAGGAATCTACAATGATCTTGCTTTTCATATTTTTCTCCACTTTCAAGCGGCGCAATGCCGCGGTCATTCCTTTGTTTGTGACCATCATAGCAGTTTTTCAAAACCCTGTCAACTGTTTTTTCAAATTCTTTTACAAAGTTTTCGTTGCCCGTTGACCAATTTTTCAAAATGCGGTATACTATTTTACAGGCAGAAGTGCTTTTGCGGAAAGCAATTGCCCTGCCTTTGCACAAAAACAACGTTCCTGCTTGCAAAAAGTGCAGGAGCATGAACGGAACAAGATACTATGAAAGCTGAAACCAAACTCCGCGTTGCGGCGTGTGCTGCGGGCTTTGCCCTGCCCCGGTACAACGATCTCCCCTCGGTAGGGCTGTATCTGGACCAGACGGTGCAGTTCGTCAACGGCTACTTCCGCAGCTTCTGCGGGGTGGAACTGACCCCCTCTATGGTAAGCAACTACGTCAAAAAAGGGGTGGTGGATCACCCCATCCGCAAAAAATACACCCGGGATCAGATCGCATCCCTGATGTACATTGCAGTCTCCAAAACGGTGCTCTCGATCGAAAATATCGACACCCTGTTCAAAATGCAGCGGGAGCACTGCTCCGCCGGGACAGCCTACGATATCTTCTGCGAGGAGCTGGAGACCAGTCTTTCCGTGGTGTTCGGCAGCAAAGCCGCCCAGCCGGAGACTGTGCTCAACGACGAGCGTCTGCTGCTGCGCAGCACCATTTTTGCAGCGGTCAACAAAATGTATCTGGACTGCTGCTTTGATGCCTTGCGGCAGGAGCAGGCTCTGTGGTCGGATATCCTGCCAGATCTGGCGTGACAGTACAAAATAATATTGCAGGCACAAAAAACCACCCTGAAACGCAAGTTTTTGGGTGGTTTTTGTTGTCAGACAGGCTAAACCATATCCGATGCCAAATCATTTTGCAGATGCGGGAACAAACTCGATTTTAACTTTCATTCCCATTCCGGCTGCAAGCCGCTGTAGGGTGCGAAGCGACGGATTCGCGTTTCCACGTTCCAGCTTGCTGATGTCGGTCTGTGCAATGCCCGTGCGCTCCGAGAGCTGCTTCTGGGTCAAGCCGCTTTCCTTGCGCGCCTTGAGCATGGCTTCGATCACGGAAAATTCCGGGTCAAGTGCGTCCCATTCGGCCTTGAATTCAGGGTCTTTCATCTGTTCATTCAAAAAATCATTGAAGTTTGTCATTTGGAATTCTCCTTTCGGGTAAGATACTCTATGCGATATTGTTTTGCCAGTGTGATCTCCGAAGCAGGTGTTTTCTGAGTCTTTTTGATAAAGCCATTTGTAAGGATCACCCTTTTACCGATCACGAAGAAGTACAGCACACGGGTGATGTCTGAGCCAAATTTAGTGCGGATCTCAAAAATTCCATCGTCCAGTGCTTTGGAATAGGGTTCTCTTAAAAATGGCCCTTCTTCACGGAGCAGGGCGACTGTACGCAAAACCTTGGCCTGCATTTTCTTATCCAGACTCAGGATAAACTCTTTTGCAGGCTCAGAGCCATCGGGCTTATCGTAAAATTCAATTTCATATTCCTGCATGGCCGTACTTCCTTCAAATAGCGGATTTATCTCATATCCAGTATAGCGGATATATCCTCTATTGTCAAGAGCGTATCGCTTTACATATTCGTTCCTTTATAGGACGATAATGGCATTTTAAACCACAAAGGGAGAACACTATGACTTTCTGTCGATTTGTAGCGCCGTGTATATCTGCCGCAAAAATAAGAGCAAGCGCATCCGATACTGTCCAGAAGCAGGATCAAATACGCTCGCAATTTCAAAAACGAAATGTAACCTAAAATGTAACCGGTTACATTTTTACAAAGAAAAGCAGCCAGAAATCAACAAAACTACGTTAATTTCTGGCTGCTGTTTGGTGGAGCGAAGCAACCCAAATCCGAACCATTGCCCCCTGGGGCATTCTTGGCGGCAATTTCATCGAAAGTGATGGTTTTTGTGCCGTCTTTGTAGTTGAACGTAATCAAAACTTTTTCATCATAGAGATAAACAGCATTCACGAATGTATTGATAAGCGTCTCCCTGTGGCTTTTCACGTTCGGGTCGAGCTTGCGGAAGTTGGTGAGCCAAAATTTTACAAAATCTGCACTGACCTTCGGCTTTGCCAGCTTTTCTTCCGCGATGCGGATCTCCAGTTCCTTCTGCTGAGCTTCCAATTTTTCCAAGCGTCCTTTGGTCGAGCTGGTCAGGATGCCCTCTTGAATCGCATTTAGAAGATTCTCAATGCCCCGTTCAATGTCTTTCATCTGCTTCTCCAGCAGAGGCAGCACCGTGTTCTCCTGTTCCTGAAGAATCATCACCGCATCCACGATAGACCGGATACAGTCATCGTCACGAATCATCTTCATGGTTTCGTTGACTACCAGATCTTCCAGCCACTCTTTGCGGACGGTCTTTTTCTTGCAGGTCTTGGTGCGCTTGGCATTAGCACATTTATAATAATGGTGGACGTTCTTATTTCGACTCGTTCCGCACTCGCCGAACATCATCGCTCCACACATTCCACAGAACAGCTTGGTCGTCAGCAAATAATCGTCCTCCGCTTTGTGCCGAGCCGGAGCGCGGCGGTTCTTGGCGATTTTATCCTGTACACTGTCGAACAGTTCTTTCTCAATGATAACCGGGATGCTGTCCGGCATCACAATGTCCTTAAAACGGTTCTCTCCGATATAGCGGCGATTCGTCAACAAAGTTTGAATACTGTTATAGGTGAACTTCTGGTTGCGGTTGGTGGTCACGCCACTGTCGTTCAGCCAGTTCATCAGTTCCTTCATGGTCGCACCATCGTTATACCGCTGAAAGGCTTCTACCACAAAGGGAGCTTTCAAAGGGTCGATTTGAAAGAACTTCTCCTCGTCCACTGTATAGCCGATGGGAATCGTTCCACCATTATATTTGCCCTTCAGAACATTCTCGGTCATGCCGCGCACGACCTTTTCAGAAAGTTCTGCGGAATAATATTCAGCCATGCCGGTGAGCATACTCTTGACCATAATACCTGCTGGGCCTTCTGAAATCGGCTCGGTGGCCGATACCAGCTTGACGTGGTTCCGCTCCAACTGATACTCGTAGTGTGCCGAATCATAGCGGTTTCGGGCAAAGCGGTCAAGTTTCCAGACCAGCACGATGTCAAACAGCTTTTTGTCGCTGTCTTTGATCATCTGCTGAAACTCCGGGCGGTTGTCCGTCTTGGCAGAGATAGCACGGTCAATGTAATGTTTGACCACAGTGATGCCATTCTTTTCCGCATAGGCCGTGCACTCCCGGATCTGGCCTTCGATAGATTCTTCGCGTTGGTTATCCGATGAATAGCGGGCATAGATCACGGCGGTCATGGCGGGCACCTCCCATTTAGATATTGTTGAGCAACAGATACTAAGCAGCAATCGTTTCGTATAATTTATGCCATGAATTTTACGTATTTTCAAGTACTTTGAAAAATTCTCATGAAGTATATCGCTTTAAAATTTATAAAAAGGAAACACTTGTAATATTGTGTTGCATCTTATAAAATAGAGGTATCAACAGTTTGCTCTAAGATAGCAAAGGCAGGTGCATCGTTATGACTCCGGAAGCAAGAGCGCGGGAACAAATCGATAACAGATTGCGGCAAAGTGGCTGGACAATTCAGGATCTGAAACAACTAAATCTGACGGTTGCTTCCGGTGTTGCAGTGCGCGAGTTCCCTACCAATACCGGTCCGGTGGATTATGCACTTTTCATTGAGGGAGTGCCAGTTGGTGTTGTAGAGGCAAAGAAAGACGAAGAAGGTCAAGCGCTGACAGATGTGGAAACGCAGTCCAGCCGCTATGCAAATAGCCAGTTCAAATGGGTAAAGCGGGAGTACAAGGTTCGGTTCGCCTACGAAGCCACTGGCGAATTGGTGCGTTTTACCGATTACGCAGATCTTAAATATCGTTCGCGCAAGGTATTCTCGTTCCACCGCCCGGAGACGTTGAAACGCTGGCTTGCTGAACCGGACACTGTGCGCAACAATCTGAAGCGTATCCCGCAGCTGGATGAATCGGGCTTCCGCAAATGTCAAATCAGTGCAATTCATGGTCTGGACACTTCGTTTTCAGAAAATCGGCCGCGTGCTCTTGTGCAGATGGCAACCGGCGCAGGCAAGACCTTTACAGCCATTACTGCCGCCTATCGGCTGTTGAAATACGGCAGAATGAATCGCATCCTTTTTCTGGTAGATACCCGCAGCCTTGGTGAACAGGCCGAGCGCGAGTTCATGGCCTACAAGCCCAATGACGATCCTCGCAGCTTTTCGGAATTGTATGGTGTACGCCGGTTAAAAAATTCTTATATTTCCGGGGATGTACAGGTCTGCATCAGTACGATCCAGCGGATGTATTCCATTCTAAAAGGGGAAGAACTGGACGAACAGGCAGAAGAGATTCCCTTTGCGGAATATGTCACCGCCGAAAGCAAAGCACCAAAAGAGGTCGTCTACAATGCCAAAATTCCGCCGGAGTTCTTTGACTGTATCATTGTAGATGAATGCCATCGTTCTATTTACAATGTATGGAGTCAAGTGCTTTCCTATTTTGATGCGTTTATCATCGGCCTGACCGCTACGCCGGATAAGCGAACCATCGGCTATTTCAATGAAAATTTTGTCAGCGAATATACGCGAGAGCAGGCCGTTCTGGACGGCGTTAACGTTGGCGAGGACATTTATCTGATTGAAACCGATGTGACGAAAAATGGTGCAACCATCCTGAAGCAGTTGATCGAGCGGCGTAACCGCCTGACGCGCGCAAAACGCTGGGAGCAGATGGACGAGGATGTGTTCTACACACAGTCCAAGTTGGATAAGGATGTCGTAAATCCAAGCCAGATCCGTGCTGTGATCCGCACCTTCAAAGAAGCACTCCATACCACATTGTTCCCCTACCGGAAAGAAGTCCCCAAAACGCTGATTTTTGCCAAGACGGACAGCCATGCAGACGATCTTGTGCAGATCGTCCGGGAAGAATTCGGCGAAGGAAACGATTTTTGCAGAAAGATCACTTATAGTGCGCAGAATCCGGAAGCCGTTCTCAGCTCATTCAGAAATGACTATAACCCGCGTATAGCCGTTACTGTGGATATGATCGCGACCGGTACGGATGTAAAGCCCATCGAGTGCCTGCTCTTCATGCGGGATGTGCGCAGCAGCAATTACTTCGAACAGATGAAAGGCCGCGGCACCCGCACGCTGAGCAAGGATGATTTACAAAAGGTAACACCTTCTGCTACGGAAAACAAAGATCATTTTGTGATCGTGGATGCAGTGGGTGTAACCAAATCCAAAAAGACCGAAACCCGCACGCTGGAACGCAAGCCGGCGGTTTCCATGAAGGAACTGATGATGAACATTGCACTCGGTGCACGAGATGAGGATACCTTGACTTCTCTTGCAAACCGTGTGATTCGTCTCAGCCGCAGGATGGAACGCAGCGAACACAAGCAGTTCAAAGAAACCGTAGGGCAGACCGCAGAGCAGGTCGCGGAGAATCTGCTGAATGCCTTTGATGAAGATGTCATTCAGGCCAAAGCACAAGCAGAAAGCGGCGTGCTTACGCCCGCACCGGAACAGCTTGCACAGACCCAGAAAGAGCTCATCAAACAGGCCGTTGCACCTTTCCAGAAGCCGGAAGTTCGCGATTTTATTGAAAATGTCCGCCGCAGCCATGACCAGATCATCGACAGCGTTAATCTGGACAAAGTACTCTTTGCTGGTTATGATACCAATCAGGAGGAAACGGCAGACCGGGTGATTTCTACATTCAAGGATTTCATCGAGGAAAATAAAGATGAGATCATTGCCCTGCGCATCATCTACAATGAAACGTATAAAAAACGTCCGATGGTACTGAAAAAACTGACGGAACTGTATCAAAAACTCAAAGCAAAGGGCATCACGGTCGAGCGTCTGTGGGATTGTTATGCCATCAAGCAGCCTGACAAGGTAAAGAAAGGCACTCTCGCTCAGCTGACCGACCTGATTTCTATTATCCGTTTTCAGATGGGCTATACGGATACCCTTTCGCCCTTTGCCGACCGGGTAAACTATAACTTCAAACAGTGGACTTTCCGCCGCAACACCGGTGCGGTTCACTTTACCGCTGAACAGATGGAATGGCTGCGGCTGATCAAGGAGCATATCATCACATCGCTGAGCATTCTGCCGGAGGACTTGGAGTATACGCCGTTTGACAGCAAAGGCGGCTTGGGTGGGTTCTATCGGGTGTTCGGAGAAAAGTATCAGGAGATTTTGGATGAAATGAATGAGGAATTGGTAGCGTAAGGAGAGACAAAAATGGGTTTGTATGAGGGCATCAAAGATGTTGCCAAAGTTGTACAGCAAGCAGATAACATTGAACTGTATCGGCAACTATTGGATTTAAGTGCTCAAGCGCTAGATTTGCAAGCTGAAAACGGTCAATTGAAGGAAGAACTTCATGAACTGAAAAAGAAACAAGATTTGGAAGATAAAATTATTCGGCACGGTGCACTGTTTTTGCAATTGAAAGACCAACCGGAAGAATTTATGTACTGTACACATTGTTGGGACAGTGAAAAGAACATCATACAACTCCGATGTGATAGTGATGGAGAATTTTACTGCCCACACTGTCATACATCTGGAATTTATGATGAAAACAAATATAACCAGCGTCAACAGGCAATGTTAAAAGCAATGGAACCGGAAACTTGGTAATATCTAATGGTAAAAACAAATGAATTGGAAAAAAGAGCCTCTTGGAAAAATTTGCAAAACCACAAGTGGTGGTACACCTAGTCGTAAGAATCAATCATATTATCAGAATGGAACTATTCCATGGGTGAAATCAGGAGAACTTGAAAATAATATCATTACAACATCGGAGGAATTTATCACAGAAGAGGGGCTATTGAATTCAAGTGCAAAAATTTTCCCAGCAGGAACACTTTTAATCGCACTTTATGGGGCTACTATTGGAAAACTAGCTTTTTTAAGGATTGATGCAGCTACAAATCAAGCGGTATGTGGTATTTTTCAAAATGAAAACGTATCATTAAAGTATTTATATTATTACCTTCTTTTTCAGCGTCCCAATTTGATTAAGCAAGGCGTTGGTGGAGCACAACCCAACATTAGTCAAACAATTCTAAAAAAATTAGAAATTTCATACCCGGATTCGATAACAGAACAGCAGCGTATTGTATCTAATATTGAGAAGCTTTTCTCAGAGCTTGATAAGGCGGTTGATACACTCAAGACCACAAAGGATCAGTTGGCGGTGTATCGGCAGGCGGTGTTGAAGGATGCGTTTGATAACGCACAAGCAATGTGTGAAAGATTTACACCCATTGAAGAACTTCTTGTTACGGACAGAAAAGGGATGTCAACAGGGCCCTTTGGTACGATGTTAAAGAAGCATGAGCACAAAACCACAGGTGTGCCTATGCTTGGAATTGAAAATATTGATTCTGGAAAATTTATTGATGGAAACAAAATCTTTGTAACACCTGAAAAAGCAGCCGAATTAAAGTCATTCGCACTAAAATCTGGAGATATAATAATTTCTCGTTCTGGCACAGTTGGTGAATTGTGTGTAGTTCCACCGCGAATGGAAGGCGCTTTACTATCAACAAATCTTATGCGTGTTTCATTGGATTGTCAAAAGGTTCTGCCTGAATATTTCATTTACCTGTTTCAAAGTAAAGGAATTGTTTTGGATCAAGTGAAAGAGCTGTGTAAAGGCTCGACAAGAATTTTCTTGAATCAGACAATTCTCAAACAGATACAATTTCCAATCCCGAATGTTCATGAACAGTTGCAAATTATAAACACAATTGAATCACGTCTTACATTTTGTGATAATATCGAAAAAACCGTTGACACTGCTCTTGCACAGGCCGATGCAATGCGGCAGAGCATTTTGAAACAGGCGTTTGAAGGAAAAATTTGATAGGAGGAAAATTTCTTATGGGAACAAAAGATAGCAAACCGATGGTTTTTGTTATAACGCCATTTGGAACGGAACATTTAGATCTTTACAAGGCATTAAAAGATGAATTCAAAGATTCATATGATTTTGTGAATGCTGGAGATACCGGAAACATTCAGAATATTATGAAAGATATCATTCAACCGATTTATGATGCGGATGTGATTCTTGCAGATTTAACGGGATTGAATTCCAATGTTATGTATGAACTTGGAATAGCTCATACGATGAGAAAAAAGACTGTTATGATAACACAAGATGATGTTGATGATCTTCCGTTTGATTTGAAACAGTACAGAACACAGAATTATAATACACATTTTACTGGGTTCAATACGTTAAAATCCTTCTTGAAAAGCAGCTTAGAAAGTGCAGTAAAAAATACCGCTCGTTTTAGTAACCCCGTTCAAGACTTTTTATCGCTGAACAAACTTTCTGAAGTGTCCAATCAGAGCAACAGAAATATAGAAGAAGTAACTGAAGATAAAGGCTTTATTGATTTTTTGGCCGACCTATATCAAGCATCAGAAAAACTTGGCAATGAGATTACAAATATGACAAATGATATGAATCTCATGTCTGACGGAGTAGATGATTGTTCACAAAAAATAGAAAAGCAAAAAAATGCTGTTCTTATTCAAGCCAGTGTAAAAAAAGCTGCTAATTATATCAGTGATTTTAGCACAAAACTAAAATCACATAATACAACAATTCAACAAGCGTGGAAAGAAATAGAAGTAAATACACTAGGATTAGTAGAAAACAAATATACTTTAACTGGCTCAAATAAAAATGAGTTAATCGAATACTTGAAACAACTTTATGCACTTAAGGATAGCATTGTTCAAAGTCAAACAGGGTTAATGACACTAAAAGGGTCATTCAATGATGCACTTGGACTTCAAAAAGCAATGAATCATGCAATCAAAAGTGCCAATCCCAATTTTGATGAGTATATTAACATTACAAATGATATTTTGACTTCTATAGACAGAATTCTAAACAAAAGTAAATTTGCAGTCGGCGATATTGATTTCAGCCAAGAAGCCGCAACGGAGTCTAGTGATGAGTGAACAATCTTCTAATATCGTCTCCAAAGTCTGGGGACTTTGCAATCCGCTGCGAGATGATGGTGTATCTTACGGCGATTATCTCGAGCAGCTTACTTACCTGATCTTTTTGAAAATGTCCGATGAATACTCCCGCCCGCCGTATAAGCGAGAAACCGGTATCCCTAAAGGTTACACTTGGTCAGATATGAACACGCTCAAGGGCGCAGAGCTGGAAAATCAGTACCGCGCTATACTGGAGCGGCTGGGCGATGAGGGCGGCATTTTAGGGCAGATCTTCAAAGGGGCCGTCAACAAAATCAGCAATGTTTCCATCCTGTACCGCGTGGTGCAGATGATCGACAAGGAAAACTGGGTGTCCATGTCCTCCGATGTGAAGGGCGAGATCTACGAAGGTTTGCTGCAAAAGAACGCCGAGGACGTAAAAAGTGGTGCAGGGCAGTATTTTACACCCCGCCCGCTCATCAAAGCAATGGTGGCTTGTCTGCGCCCGGAACCGAAAAAGACCATTGCTGACCCCTGCTGCGGAAGCGGCGGCTTTTTCCTTGCCGCACAGGCGTTCTTGGCTGACCCAAAGAACTATGCACTCGACCGCACAGAGAAAGAATTCCTGAAAAACGAAACGTTCTATGGAACTGAACTTGTGGTTGCAACCTTCAAACTCTGTCTGATGAATCTGTATCTGCACAACATCGGTGACCTGTACGGCAAAGTCCCCGTCATGCGCGGGGATGCGCTGCTGTCTGACCCGGGTTATCGTGTAGACTATGTATTGACGAACCCGCCGTTCGGTAAAAAATCCTCCATCACCTTCACCAATGAAGAAGAGGAGCAGGAAGAAGAGGATCTGGTCTACAACCGGCAGGATTTCTGGACGACCAGCTCGAATAAACAGCTCAACTTTATCCAGCATATCAATACGATTCTGAAGCCGACCGGAAAGGCGGCCGTTGTTGTACCGGATAACGTTCTATTCGAGGGTGGTGCAGGCGAGATCATCCGTAAAAAGCTATTGGACACCACGGATCTGCACACCATTCTCCGCCTGCCAACTGGCATTTTTTACAAGCCGGGTGTAAAGGCAAATGTGATTTTCTTCGATAAGCGTCTCGCCAGCCCAGAGCGTCAGACAAAGGAAGTCTGGATCTACGATTTTCGCACAAATGTTCACTTTACGCTTCGTCAGCATCCCATGACGGACGCTGACTTGCAGGATTTCATTCAATGCTATCATCCGGAAAACCGCCACGAACGCACAGAAACATGGTCACAGGAAAATCCAGAAGGCCGCTGGCGCAGATTCACGGTAGATGAAATTCTGGAACGTGATAAAACCAGTCTGGATATTTTCTGGCTGAAGGACAAATCACTTGCTGATTTAGATAATCTCCCTGCGCCGGACGAACTTGCCGCAGATATTATTGAAAATTTGCAGAGCGCTCTGGAAAGTTTTCAGGAATTGATGGGGCAACTGAAAAAGAACGATTGAACAGGATGTGAGCATAATCGAAAATTCTAAAGTGAAACCGAAAAAGACTGCGGAAGAACTTGTTCAGATGCTCCATGATGAAAAAGGTATCCAATTTCATCTCATTTCAGAAGAACAGGCCGTAGAATGTTTTTCACAGAGAAACAATTATCTGCGCACAGCATCTTATCAAAAAAAGTTGTTGACAAGTTGAATTAGTTCACATATAATATCATTGCTATTAAAAAGAGTAATCTTTTGTGCGAGTGCCGTCACTGACGTCGCTCGCATTTTCTTTTGTTTAAGACGCTGTGTGGAGTTCCGATACCGCCCTGCAACACACCCGATCTATTTTGCCGCCGATTCACCCGACAAAATCCATCGCTGCGCTGCATGGGCGGTATTTTTCTTTTTCACAAATAAAATCTTATGTGGTTGTACAAGTCTCTGAAATTTGTTTTTAGTTGTTGACTGTACAACTGTAAAGTGTTATTCTTGCGCTTGAAAGAAGCAGAACGTAGTGTCCGCACTGCGCTCAGCTTTCTTCATATTGTACCTTGAATCTTGCATAAGCCGTCTGAACGTGATACCGTGCCATGACCTCACACCTTCCGTGAGCGAGCCGGACAACGCCGCTGCGCAAACAGGGGCAGGAACTTCGTTCGGAGCAAACGGCGACCCCCTTACATGAGCAGCACAGCTTCTACTTATTTTTGCGCCTTAACAATTCGGAAACATTTGTTGAAAATGCGTTTTGAGCGCAGCGGTAGAGGGCAAGAACCGTCCCGTGGCCACAAATTTTCAATTCTTGAAAATGTTGTGTTCCACCGGGACTTCACTTCTGCAATGCGTCTGCATTTCCGATGGGATCTTGTTGGGGTAGCGCTTGTCGGGGCAACGCCCCTCCATCTGCTGTCGCAGACCGCGCTGCCGCTTAAAAGCCCCACTGGGGCTTTCATTGCTGCGCTGCGCTTCGCAAACGCGGTCCAACCCCAAACCCTGCTCATGGTTCGCACCTGATGGTGCGAACAGCAACGGCGTGTCGTGCTTACATAACTTCACCGAGGAGTTATCGAACAGACAGGAGGTACAATGACCAAAACGAATGTTCAACCGATTCCTAGCAATTCCCAGCACCACGACACGCCGAACAACAAAACAAGAATAGAGTAGACCGTTCTTCTTTCACACATCCCTCAAATAATTTTTCCGAATCCGCTTGACGAATATTACGGTTAGTGATATATTTATTACAGTAACCGTAACAAGGAGGTCAAACCATGCGAGATAATACAAAAGGTGGTGCGCTTACAGAAGTCACCTTTTATATTTTGCTCTCTCTTTATACGCCAAAACACGGATACGCCGTCATGCAATTTATTGAAGAAAAAACAGGCGGACGGCTTTCATTAGGTGCAGGTACTTTATATGGAGCATTGAATTCTTTGCAGGACAAGAAATGGATCGAACCTTGCGGAGATTGTGATGGAAGAAAAAAAGAATACCGTATTACGATGCATGGGAAGGAAGTCGCAGAAAAAGAACTCACAAGACTAAATGAGCTTGTAAGCATCGCGAGTGAAATTATTGGAGAGGTACAGTATGAGTAAAAAATGCTATCGCTTCTTTGGTGGATTGCTAAATGCACAGGCAAACTGGTTAAACCAAATGTCTCAAAAAGGCTATCGACTTGTCCGGACAGGAAGAATGCTCTATGAATTCGAAAAATGTAATCCCGACGAAGTGACCTATTGTGTAGAGTTTATTGGAGAAAAATCAAAAGAGAGCGCAACGGACTACGCTGATTTTTTGGAGGATATGGGCTACAAGGTATTTTTCAAGAATATCAATCTAAACTATTCTGTCGGAAAAGTTCGATTGCGTCCATGGGCGGAAATGGGCGGTTGTATTGCAACAAACGCAACAACTTTTAACAGGGAACTATTGATTGTAGAAAAATCAAACGACGGAAAGCCTTTTGAGCTTCATACTTCTTATGCCGATAAAGAAAAATACTACCGCACTTTGCGTAACCCATGGCTATTCCTGCTGCTTCTATTTGCACTGTTTGCCATTATCAAGCATTCTATCATCTTGGGTATTTTTTCATTGGTTTCTGCAATTCCCAGCATTCTATACCAGTTCCAAATTATAAATGTCCGACAAAAAGCCAAAACGTGGGAAAAATAAATAACAATCAAGAGGGTGACAACAAAAGCTGTCGCCCTCTTGATTGTTATTTATAGAAATACAAAAAAGGTTGCCCCGCACTCTTTGAGGAGCAGCACCGTGCAGAGCTGACAGCGTACCGGGCAGCAACAGCCTATTTCAAGGCAAACAACATCACCAAGCTGCCCAGCCCGAAAAAGCTGGAAGCCGAGTATGCGCAGCTGGCATCCGAAAAGGCAAAGTTCTACGAGCAGTACAAGGAATCTAAAGAGGAACTGCTCAAACTGAAAACCGCAAAGCAGAATGTTGCGTCCTTTTTCCGGGAGGAAGAACCGGCGCAGCAGGAGAGATAAAGGAGTGTGCGTATGATCAATCTGAAAATCGACCCGGAGTTCCAGTCTCAGATTCCCCCTCTGACCGATGATGAATTTAAGCAGCTTGAAGAAAACATCCTCAAAGAGGGCAAGCTGATTTCTCCTTTGATTGTCTGGGGTAATACCCTTGTTGACGGCCACAATCGTTATGAAATCGTTCAGGAGCATCCCGAAATCTCTTTCTCCACCATGCCGCTCCCATTTGAAAGCAGAGAAGAAGTCCTCGCTTGGATTTGTAAGAACCAGTTGGGGCGGCGCAATCTCACGCCGGAGCAGAAGAAGTTCCTCATTGGAAAACAGTACAGTGTGGAGCATCGGAAGCCCGGTGGAAACGGCAACAACCAGCACACGGCTGCTGCCAAGAAAACCGTCCCGGAGGAATTGTGTCAATTTGACACAATTCCTCCCACTGCCTCAGAAGCAAGCGTTCGTAGGCAGATCGCAGAGCGGAACAATGTCAGCGAATCCTACGTTGCCCGTTCTGAAAAGTTTATGCGCGGCGTAGAGATCATGGAACAGATGGTGCCCGGTATGCAGGAGAAAATCCTGTCCGGGCAATTCAAAGTCCGTGATGCCGATATGCACCGCCTCGCCAAAGCCGATTTCCCAAACCGCAAGCAGATCGTGCACGAGATTCTGCACCCGGAAGACCGTCCCGCTCCGCAGTCGAGCTACTCACACTACTCTGGAATCAACTACTCCGCGCTGGAAGTCGCTGTCCGGCGGGTTCAGCAGGACTTTGATTTTTTGATGAGATACTTGCCTAAGCTACCAGATGATTCCTACGCCAAAACTGAAACGCTAAAAATCCTCAAGCAGCACAAAGCGTATATGGCACAGTTTGAAGAAATGCTGAACGATAAAGAAATCGCATAACGACAGGCACTTGTAAGCCATCAACGAGCCACCAGCCGCAAGTGCAGGGCGGAAAGCATCCGCGCCCTTGCGCCTGATAAAAAATGGAACTTTGATTTTCTTGCCCGGCTTTGCTGCGGTGGGACGATCAAAGGAGCGTGCGTTTGAACAAAAAGAAAAAGTCCACAAACACTTCCCCCTATCCCGATGAAGCCATCGAACGTCTGGCACGGGCATTCTACCCGGCCATCCTTGCCTGCTGGAACAGCGAGGAAGGCCAAAGAGAATTTGCTGCGTGGCAGGTGGAACAGGCTCATCTTGCAGGAAAAGAAAAACAGGAAGTTCCCGCTTGCTGGGTATTCGTAAAACAGTTTTCGAGAAGTGACATGGCAACTGCCTGTCAGGATTGGTTACGAGTACCCAGCTAGGCCGAGGAATCATCAAGTCCCATGTTCGCACCGTCAAGGTGTTGAACATGGGACTTTTTGCATATCGGGGGTCTGTACACCTCTATCAAGGTGTAACACACTAGACTTTGTACCAAAGCCGTGTGCCAAGGGTACTGCGCCCCTTGGAATCCCTGCTCACATCGCCCATGGGCGATGTGGGTTCGCCGCACAAAAGGCTCTCGCAAAGGCACACCCGGCTGTCTGCGGCGAGGGAAAGGCACTTCTGCGGAAGTGTAATAACCCACTATGACACTTTCATCCCTGTGGTCTGCAAAGTGTAGTGGGCTCTCCGAGGGGGAACGGCTGTATAGAGTGCGTTTCGGGCAAATCGCCGCATACGTGTATACGGAAGATGGGTACGCACGTACGCAGTAAATCGGCCAAGTTCTCCCATGTAGAGGGTGTAATTTCGATAAAGAACGTGGTATAATTGACTCAACAAATCGATTTGTGGAGGCGATTATTTATGAAAAAAGAAACCAAGAAATCTATCTTATTCTATGCAGCTTCTGCTCTGTTATATATGGCTTCACTTATTAGCTTCATAAGTGGAAATGATAATTCTATGGCTGTTGTATGGTTGTGTCTTGGTTCATCATTTCTTTGCCTTGGCTCGACGCATCTTTGTTTAGGTTTGTCTCGTAAGAAAAAGGGAAACGACAAAACCGATGCAAGCAATAAATAAATTCCTAGTATATCGCACTCACTCCTAAGCAGGGTTTGGGGCAGGCACGCCCCAACAAGAAGCTGTCCCAAAAGGGCAAGAATTTTCAAGAATTGAAAATTTGTGGCCACGGGACGATTCTTGCTCTC
>ERZ1106983.914-NODE-914-length-30863-cov-3.171774_pt1 | contig 30863 bp, 22 predicted proteins | sample MGYA00403693_ERZ1106983 | MGnify/ENA primary metagenome ERZ1106983 (study PRJEB35170, sample SAMEA104062420) | human gut metagenome | biome: human gut; feature: human-associated habitat; material: faeces | place: Denmark | collected 2012-07-13 ...
AATAGTGCCACAAGTTCCATTATGCACCTCCATAAAAAACTGGCCTGCCGATGGAGGTAAACCCCTCCTGCCCGGTGATGACCACATTGTTGGCGCTGAAGGCACAGTGCAGGATCAGAATATTGCCGCTCTCGTCCCAGCCGCAGACGATCCCAACATGGGTATCCTCCGGGTAAAAAACCAGATCACCGATCTGCGCCTCCGCCCAAGAGATACTGGTACAGTAGCTGTGCTGCGCCATAGCACCGCCACCATGGCCGATGATGTACTCACCACCTGTTGCGTTGTAAAACACCCAGTCCACGAACCCGGAGCAGTCCAGGCCATAGGGCCGGTAGGTGCCTGTGGTGCTGTTCCCTGCCGCTGTGACCTCTGTGAGCCGTCCCCAGCGGCTGTCCCAGCCCAAGACAAGGCTTTTACCGCCCCAGAAGTAGTTGACCTTCCCCACCAGGGAACAGGCCGCACGGATGACCGCCTCACGCTCTGGGGACAGATCCTCCGGCAGATTCAAAAGGACATCCTTGGCATCGGCGGTTATGTTCATCAGACTTCCAATCAAGTCCGCCAGCATCTCCCGTTCCTCCAGCAGTTCCTGAAGCATCTCAAGTTGCTGAGTCGTAAAGTTATATTCCGCAGCTGCTTCTTCTGCCGTTTTGCCTGTAATGGTGATGTGGAGGATTCGCTCTGTGTATCCGTCATCGGCCCCCTCACTGCTTTCCGGGTGGTCGATTTCCTCCACTTCATGGGCAACGGCATTCATATCCCAAAAGACTGCCTCCAGCCGGTCGATCCGGTTCTCGTCCAGGGTCACTACGTCTGTGGCGTCTGTGTCATTGCTGCCGGCAACCTTTACCGCAAAGACGGCCAGTACGTCAACCCAGTCCGCTCCGGTTCCCTCAATCACAACATCGTCATAGCTCTCCGCTGTCTGCAATTCCTCCAGGGTTTCATTGTAGGCATAGTTGACCTGGGCCACGGCAACCGATACGGGTACACCGTCCTGACTGCCATCCCCCGCAAAGAAAATGCCGAAGGGGGACGCTGCAATAGCGGCCACAAGAATTAGGCAGAGGAGCACGATCAGCAGGATCACACCTCCACCAGCAGCCAAAACCCCCTTAACCGCAGCCAGGGCCACCCGCCCAACTGCCTGGGCGAACCGCATGGCGAGTTTTCCAGCCTTGGCCGCAGCCTGTTTTGTCCGCTGACCGGCCTTCTTGACCATTTCTTTCTGCGCCCTCCGGCGGGCCAGGGCCTTAGCCTGCTGCGCCGGGGATAGTTGCCGCTGGACGGTCTTGCTGTGCTGAAAGGGTGTCTTTCTTTTTTGCAGCGCCGTCCCCAGTTTTGGCCGGTTTCCATCCACTTTAAGAGAGCGGGTCGCTTTACTGCCGGGTTTCTGGCCCAAAGTTTTTAGGTTCCTATCTTTTCCGGCGGGTATCTTAAAATCCGGTATTTCTCTCTGGCCTACGGGGGACTGGACACCGTTCCGCCTGGGCTTGTCAAAAGAAGCAGCATTTTTATTGCCCGCATTAGGAAGGGGACGTTCGCCGCCACCAGGGGAGTCGTGTCTGTTTGGTTCTGCTAAGTGGGATTGCTCTCTCGTACTAAATTTAATCTGCTCCGCTTTCTTTGCCTTTGACCGCTGAGCGTCCTTGATGGCCTTTTTGCGTCCGAGTTCCTTTTGCCTTCCTTCTATATTTTGTGTATCACCATTTGGACGAGCACTATTAGTTGTGGAAAAATCGGTGGAAGTTGTGGACAAGTCATGCCGATAGTATTTTGTGGGCGATTCGGCCCTTCCATAGCTGTCGAAATGGTTTGAATCCAAAGGGGTGTCAGTATTTGGCCCCAACGCTTCGCCAGGGGTGTTTGCAGGCTGAGAACTGCTTGTCTGAGGCTGTTCTGACACGGTGTTCGTATCCTGTGTCACTTTCTTCCGGCGACGTCGGACAAACTCTTTTTTTACCTTTTGCTTGAGGGCGTTACCTGCGGTTCTTGCCACCCGCTTTCCGCCGCCCTCCACATGGTCGGTAGCATAACGCACCGGGTCTTTCTGGCCCGGTGCGTTGCGTTCTTGCTGCTCCTGGTACTTCTCCTTGATGATGGATTTGGCTTCTTTGGGAACAAAGCCGGAAGTTTTCACTTTCGGCTTATCCATGGAGCCTTTTTTCTTAATATCAGCCATGGCTTATCCCTCGCCCGGACGAGTGCTCATCAAGCGGTACAGCTCCGTATCCTTGGGAAAGTCGTTGACGAAGGGGACGATGGCACCGCCGACTTTGATCAGGCCGTGACCGGCGGGAGCATTATTAACATGATCCATCTGGGTATCCGAGGTGCCCAGCAGTTTGGCCAGCTCCATCCGATCCGTAGCCGCTTGGTTGAACATGAGGAGGAATTCACTGTTTGCAAACATGAGTTTTGCCGTTTCGGATCGCAGACACTCCTCCACATTCTGGGTGATTCCGGTCAGCATGGCACCATACTTTCTGAACCGTTTCCAACACTTATAGAGAAATTCACCGCTATACTGGTTGATGCTGCTCTGGCCCCGCCCGGAGCCGCTGGAGAAAAACAGGTAGATCTCGTCGATATAGACGTGAGTGTACCGGCCCTGCTGCCGGTTACGGATAACACGGTTAAAAATGGCGTCCAGCATGACCAGCAGGCCCACGGGCTTAAGGTTCTCGCCCAAATCCTGAATGTCAAAGCAAAGCAGCCGGTTATTGGAGTTGATATTGGTCTGATGAGAGAACACATTGAGGGTGCCGGTGGTGAACAACTCCAGGGCCAGGGCAATATCGTGGGCGGCAGGCTCTTTCTGCATCATCAGATCACGGTGCAAGTCCTTCAAGGTGGGAGGCTCCCCCTTAAAGTCCTTGATGTATTCCCGGTAGATATTGGCCGTACAGCGGTCGATGATAGATTTTTCTTTGGCCCCGATTTCCTGATTGCCCATCAGCTGCTCACATAGAGACATGATGAACTCGCTTTTCAGCACCAGGGGATTCTTGCCGTCGCCATACTCCGCCGACAAATCCAGGGCGTTGATGTAACTGCACTGGTCGCTGGAGGCCGAGATGGTGATGACCTCACCCCCCAGCGCCCGAACAAGAGGGCCGTATTCTCGCTCTGGATCTACCACAATGATGTCATGGTCGGTGCCGAGCATCAGGGAGGTCAGCTCCTGCTTTGCCGCCATGGACTTGCCGGAGCCGGAAACGCCCAGGATAAAGCCGTTGCCATTGAGAAGGTTGGCCCGGTTGCAGATAATGAGGTTATGGGACACGGCATTGACACCATAGTAAACGCCGCCCTTGTCCTGGATCTCCTGGGCCTTGAAGGGCATAAGGACGGCGGTGCTCTCGGTGGTCAGGCTGCGCATGGCCTCCACCCGCTGGAGGCCATAGGGCAGCACGGTGTTGAGGCCGTCCTCCTGCTGGTATTTGAGGGTGGAGATCTGACAACCACGGCCCTGCCCGATGGAAACCAGCGTTTCGGTGTCCTGATCCAGCTGCTCCAGCGTGTCGGCCAGATGGGTGATGGTCACCTGCCCCAGCATCAGGCCCTGGTCACGGGTGGTTACATCGTCCATCAGTTCACGGGTCTGGAGGCGGCTTTGCTCCAGGTGGTACGGGATGGTGGCGTTGAAATTGTTGAGGGAATTCTGCCGCTGGGTAAAGCGGCCTACGTCCGATTCAATGGCCATGATCCGCCGCTGGATCTCCTTCACCACCTCATCGGTGGGAATGGGCAGAAGGTTGATGGAGATCATCATGTTCCGGGGCAGATCACTCAACTCCGTAATCATTTCATCCTTAATGAAACTGGCATAGTCCCGGAGGAACAGGACACGGCCCACCTGATCTCCAATCTCATAGTGGTCTTTATAGAAAGTCATGCAGTCCGGGGCAATGGCGTCCCGGAAGTCATTGCCCCTGTGAGCGATGCGGTTGAGGTCAAACTGAAAGTCCGGGTCATTGGGGCGGAAGAAGTCATGGAACAGCCGCATACGCTCCACCACGTTGGTATCCCGCACCATAACATCCATGCGAGACAGGTAGGTACTCAATTCCGTGCCCACACGATTGAAGAAGGCACGGGCCTCCTCAATGTTTTTCCGCTCCACAGAAATGGTGATGTACTTCTCCTGGGTAAGATTGTTGCTGTTTGCCGCATTTTCCGTCAGAATGTCATTATATTCCACCCGGTAGCGATCCTTGCCGTCGCCAGCCATCTGCATCAGCAGGTTGCGGCTAAACTCCTGCTGGTTCATGGTACGGTTAAACAGTGTGATCTTCACCAGCGCCCGCACCGGCAGGGAGTTGAGGAAAGCGCAGTAGCTGAGGAACAGTGCCTCCTTCTTTTCCGGCCCAGCTACCGCATAATTGACATCAAAAAACCGCCAGGTCTTGGAGTAAAGACTGGCGACTTCAAAGACACCATCCTTATGCACCTTTTTGATGGGGATTGACTGCTGGACGCTGCGGGGGATAAAAAACTTTTCGAGATTGGGGTTTTTCCCCTTAAAGGGCTTAATCATTTCCTTTTTCCCTCCTGTCGCTTGGTTTCGGGGATAAAGCGGTTTTGCGATTTCCAAACACGGTGATTGGACAGCAGAAAGCAGGACTTGAACCACACCCAGGCGAATTTCTCCAGCTTCATGCCGTTATACTGGAAAAAGCCGGCCACCGCAAAAGGAGCGGCTCCCAGAATACAGATCCAGCTCACCGATTCCCGGCCCATGAACCTGCTAAGCAAAGCATACAGCCCCAGGGCGGTTCCAACCGCCAAAGCGGAGCAGAAAAACTGCCGCAGGGTCAGGCCGAAGAAGATGGTTTCCTGATAGGTCAGGATTTCTTTGTTGATTTTGATTTCCATGGATCACACTCCAAACATTTCTTTTGCGATGCGGTCGGCGGCTTTTACAAGTCCAACCAGCACCAGAAGGTTGAAGATGGTTTCGCCCAGATAGCTCCAGACCTGAGTGATAACGGATGTTTCTGCATCAATGACAGGTGTTCCGCTGGAGGCATAGGCCGTAAAGATAATACAGGCCAGAACCACTACGGCCCCCTCCATGCAGACACCAATGTAGCTTTTGAGAAAGGACTTGCCGATAAAGGAAGTGCTTTCTCCCGCAAAGGAAGATAGGGCAATAGGGGAGAGAGCTGCATACATATAGAGCTTGAAAAAGCGGCCATAGACCGTGAGGATCATAATAAATGCCAATACAGTGATAAACAAGCTGCCCAGCAATGTGACTAGCCATAGTGGGATACTCTCCAGGAAACCCAGGCTATTGATGGCGTCTATCATTTCCGTTGGCATGGTAATAGATGCTCCATCGGCACCGCCGATGCTGCCCGCTGCGGTTGCCACAATGCCATTGCACACCGCAAAGATTTTCGTCAGAAAATCCAGTCCGTAGGTAATGGCCACCTTCGCCAACACAAATTGAATCAGGTGGCGCACCACATATTCCGGTCGTTGGAAGTCCCGGAAGCTGGCTGCACTCCGAAAAAGGCTGATAGCAAAGAACAGCACCAGAAGGCCATAACCAATGGCCTGCATACCGCCATTGATGGTGACGATAGTGCTCCAGATCGTGCCGCCCTTGAAGGTTTCCGGCGACTGGGTCAGCAGGCCCCACATTTCCTCCATTTTGGTGTTCCATGTGGTAAATGCATTTTGAAGGTTGTCTACAACCCAGTTGTTGTCCAAATTGATTCACCTCCAGGTGATAGAGTTTTGGATATGGTAAGATTGTCTGCCGCCTTGATAATGTGGCGTAATTGTGATAAAATATAGCCATGCCAGAAAGGGGGCTTTTCTATGCTGGATATTCGTCCGGTTTCCGATCTGCGCAACAAATTCAGCGAGATTGAGGAAACGGTCAAGAGCGGTCAGCCGGTTTATCTGACCAAAAATGGCTATGGTTCCATGGTGGTGCTCAGTCTGGAGCAGTATGCTGCATTGACGGATGAAGTGGAGTTGCGCCTGGACGAAGCTGACCGGGCTGCGGCGGCAGACAGTGTCCGCTATACGGAAGAAGAAGTGTTTGGCAGAGTGAGGAGTCGGCTCCATGAACGGAAAGCACTATAAGCTGCGGTTTTTGCCTTTATTTGAAGATGACCTCTCAGGTATTGTGGACTATATTGCGTATCGTTTGAAGAACCCCATAGCGGCTGACCAGCTGGTGGATGCCGTTCAGGAGGCCATTCGAGAACGCACCACCTGTGCGGAAGCTTTTGAGCCGTATCACTCGGCAAAGGAGCGGCAATATCCGTACTACCGGATCTACGTGAAAAACTATGTCGTTTTTTACGTTGTGATCGGAGATATAATGGAAGTGCGCCGCATCCTCTACAATCGTCGGAATATACCGGAGCATATTTAAGCGCAGCCGGTCTGTCAGTGATGGCAGACCGGCTGCTTCTTTTCTCAGATAGCGCCGATGGTGGTCAGGATCTCCTTGGCGAAGGCAATCATCAGCCCACCGAACAGGCAAAGGAAGCCCTGGGTGCGCTGGCTGGCGTCATGGGACTGGATGCTCATGCCAACCTGGACAACGCCCCAGCCCAGGATGATGACGCCGATGGCCTTGATGATATTGAAAATGAAGTCGGAAAGGCTGTTGACGATAGTCAACGGATCAGAACCAGCAGCCATAGCGGGCACCGTGCAGAGCGTGAAGGCCAGAACCGTAAAGGCCCCTGCGAAGTAGCGCCGTCTGACACGGCGGCACAGCGTGTTGGGCTGCTCATTCTTCTTCATCTTCATCAGGATTTTCATGGTCAAATTCCTCCATCGTATCAAATTGATAATCGTCCAGAGAACGAAAATCGTAGGGCAGATCGGATACCTCAAATTTGGTGGGCAGGCTCTTATGGACATAGGGAGCTGCGCCGCCGTCCTCCGTCAGCTTGATATTGGGGTGCTTCATGAGGTCGTATTTTTTATCCAGCACAGGGCGCTCTCCGCGGATTAGCAGAATGGAATCGTCGGTATCCATCAAACGAATTTCCTCCTGCATCATCAGCTCCCGCCCTGCTTGCTGGTAGTTGGTGGAGCTGGAGCCGCTGTGTCCACGGGTCAGGCCACGAGTGCGGGTGTCCAGCGTCTCCTTGCCCAGCAGCTTGCTCATAAACTCCAGAGAGGTCGGCTCATTGCCGCCGCCCAAAAACAGGAGGGTATCACAGTTTCCGATGATGCTCTCCCATTCCTTTTCATAGATATTTTTGATCTGAGCGATGTTCTGGACAATGATATTGAGACTGATATTATAGCTGCGGCAAGTGGCCAGGATTTTGGGGTAGCTGTCCGGCTGGGCAACGTTGGCCCATTCATCCTGGATGACACGCACCGGGATGGGCAGCTTGCCTTTGTACTTTTCATCCGCCACCCGGTACAGCTCCTGGAAGCATTGGGTGTAGAGCATACCTACGAGGTAGTTCATACTACCGTCTGCCACAGGGATGACACAAAAAATGGCTCTCTTGCGTTCTCCAAGAGAGCCGAAGTCCATGTCGTCCCTGAAGGTCATGGCGGCAAACTGCGGCATGGCCAATGCCGCCAGACGGACAGCTGCCGACACAAGAATGGTCTTTGCCGTCTTGCCTGCGGCCTGTTTGAAAATCTTATACTGATGGACTGCTATGTGATCTGGCTTGTTGTACTCCAGCTCCAGAAACAGTTGATCCAGAGGGCTTTGGTATTGCTCATCCTCCTCTCGTACCTGCGCACAGGTCAGCAGGTAGGTAATCATTTCAAGGTTTTGCTCATAAGGCGGAGCCTCATGGAGCAGATAGAGCATAAGGGCGGAATCCAGTGCAATTTCCGCTTTCTCCCAGAATGGGTCAGAGTTATTTGCGTTTTTGGGGGTGGTGTTGCGGATCAGATTGTCCATCAGCTTCAGCACGTCGGCCTCGTTGCGGATATAGGCGAAGGGGTTATATCCATCCGATTGGCTGGGGTCGATCAGGTTGAATACCACGATCTCATATCCCATCTCTTTGAGCAGGTTCCCGGAAGCCCGCAGCAGCTCCCCCTTGGGGTCTGTGACGATATAGGAGCAGTTTGCGCTGTAAAGCCATGGTTTGGCCACAAAGCGGGTCTTGCCGGAGCCGGAGCCACCCACCACAACGATGTTGAGGTTGCGCCGGTGCTTGTAGCTGTTGAAGCTGATAGATACGTTTCTGGTAAGGATCACGTTGGACAGCGGATTTTTAGCATCCATGTACTTCTTGCAGAGGGCCTTGGGGTCGCCCCATTTGGCTGAGCCATACTCCTCTCCGGGCCTGCGATTCTCCCTGGAGGTGTAATACAAGCCGATTCCGCAGCAGTAACACACCAGACAGATCAACACAACCTTCATGGAGTGGGGTTTCCACTGGATGGAGAACGGACGGGCAAACTGCCCGGATATGCGCTCCATCAGGGTAAATAGGTTCATACCGTCCTCGTAGGCGGTGGCAATCAGCAGAGCGGCCCAAATCACCAGAACAGACAGTGCCGCCCACAAAGGGGCGGCACTGCGGAAATTCTGATTGCGCTTCACGGCTTAATACCCAGTCTTGGGAAGGGTCGTAATGGTCTTGGCGTAAACCGTGGTGACCCAGCGGCTGATAGCCTGGACCCACTGGTCGTTATACACGCCGCCCACATCCGCGATGTTCACGAAGGAGCTGCCCGCAGTCAGACCGTTGATGGCGGTGCATTTCAGCGCGGGCTGTTCCACTTGAGCGAAGCCTGCCGGCGCCTGGCCGAACACGAACATGATCTCAGTGACACGCTCGTTGGAGGCAAGGCCCAGGGCCGCAGGGCTGGCTTCCAGCACATAGTTCTTGGTGGTGGAAAGGCTGTCTGCCAGGGTCTGATAGCTGTCCTTCAGATTGGTCTTATAGACGATCTTGTAGGAGAGCTGCTGGTTGTAGGTGCCGGTGACCACCTTGGAAAGCTGCACCTGACCGGGCAGCGTGTCTCTCCAGTAGAAGGAGGACAGCGGCACGGTAGAGGTGTTTCCGATGCCGGTGATGGTGTACCGGATGGGCTGGTTGGGCATGACCTCGGCATAGCCGGTCTTTTTGATGGATACGCCGGTGGACACGCTGTTGTCCTCCACCTCGAAGGTCACGATCTGGCCCCCATAATCCAGGTATGCGGTCAGGACGGTGGGATTGATGGAGTAATAGTCGGGGGCCTGTACCTCACGGATGGTATAGCGGCCCAGGGGCAGGAGCTTGGATACCGCTCTGCCATTGTAGTCGGACACAATGGTGTCCACCACATTGCCCGCCTTGTCGTAGACCTCAAACACAGCTCCTTCCAGCAGCGTCCCGGCGGGCAGGGCGTTGATGGGGTTATCGTCCGCAGACTTCTTGATGATCTGGATCTGCCCCATGATGGGGGTGTTTTCCCACTCCACCAGGGTTGTCTCGCCGGACTTTACATAGACGGTCTTGCGCTGGGTGTCCAGGATGTACCCCTCGTTTTCCAACTCACGGAGGTAGTAGCGCCCGGTTTCGATGTTCTCAATGTAGACGTAGCCCTGGTTGTCACTGGTGTACTGGCCCACAGGGTTATTGCTGGCGTCGTACAGCAGGAAGGTTACGCCGTAGATGCCTTTGCCGGTGCTGCTGTCGGTCTTGTGAATGAGGATGCCGGAGAAGGCTTTGTTGGTCACGGTCAGCTTACTGGTCTTGCCGTCCACCACCTCAAAGTAGTGGGGGGTATCATCCAGCTTATAGCCCTCCGGGGCCTCGATCTCCACCGCATAATAGGCCCCGTCCTCCAGGGCTAGGAACACCCGGCCATACTTGTCGGTGGTCACGGTATCCACCAGGGCGTCATTCATCTGGCGGATTTCAAAAGTGGCATTGGCCAGCCGCTCCGTTTTATCCGCTTCGTCAACCTTGATGATCTCCACGCCGCCCACAGGGTCGTTGTAGAAGGTCAGCTCCTGGGTGTCATTGGGATTGATAACCACCGTCTGGGTACGGGTTTCCTCGTGGATGGTATAGCCCTCAATGGTCTTAGTTTCCGTCACCACGATGGTGCCGGTCAGCCCGGACAGGATGATCTGGCCGTTTTCATCGGTGGTATAAAGGCCCTTGCTGGACAGGGTGCCGCCCTCTGCGTCCACATAGGAGCCGTCGGAGTAGGTCAGCTCAAACTCCACGCCCTCCAGGGGAGCCTTGGTAACGGAATCCAGCTTGTTAATGATAAGATTGCCCTTGGGCTGGTTGAAGAACTCCAGGGTGTAGGTTTGATGATCCTTGATCTGGATGGTCTTGGGGGTGTTGTCCAGCAGGTAGCCCTCCTTGGCCTTGACCTCCTGAACCACATAGCCGCCCGGTTCCAGGTCAGGGATGGTGATATAACCGTTTTCATCAGTGCGGAACTCGCCGTTGGACGTACCGACTACGGCCCCGTCCGTGGTGGTCACTTTGAAAGTCACCTCGCTGAGAGGTTCCTTGGTTACGCTGTCCATCTTCTTGATGACCAGTCCACCCAGCGGCTCATTGGCGATGGTGACTTCCTTGCAGCTGCCGCTCTCCACCTTGACGGTCTGGGCAGTACCGTTAAGCAGATAGCCCGCTGCGGCCTTAGTTTCCGTAATGGAGTAGCAGCCGGAGGGAATGTGGCTCAGCTTGATCTGGCCGTTGGCATCGGTGGTATAAGTGCCTGCGGGATACTCGCAGCCGTTGCACCCGGCGATCTTGAACTGGACACCGGACAGGGGCTTGCGGGTCACGCTGTCTACCTTGGTAATGAGGAGACAGCCCTGGGGAGCATTGCGGAATTCGAGGGTGACGGTCTGTCCTGCCTTGATCGTGGCAGTCTGGGGAGTATCGTCCAGCTCATAGCCGGTCTTGGCTCTGGTTTCCTTGACCACTAGGGTGGTGCCGGGGTCGATACCCTCAACCAAAATCGTACCGGCGCTATCGGTGACAAATTTGCCGTTGGCGTCGCCTACCACAGTTCCGTCGGCAGTAGTGACCATGAACTCCACATCGCTGAGCGGCTCATGGGTTTCACTGTCGATCTTCTTAATCAGCAGGCTTCCCTTGGGAGAGTTGCCGAAGTACAGCTGTACCACATCCTGCTCCTTGCCGGAGATAAACACGGTCTGGGGTGCGGTGTCGATGACATGGCCATTGGGACTGGCCAGCTCCTCCACGACATAAGTGCCCGCCTCCAGGCCGGTGACGGTAAAGCTGCCGTTGGCGCTGGTCTTATAGGTGCCGATCACGGTGCCGCCGGTGCCAGAGGTGCCGCCCAGGTAGCGCACCTGGAACACAGCGCCCTCCAGGGCCTCGCCGGTGACGGAATCGAACTTCCAGACCACTAGGGCACTGAGGGGCGTGTTCTCAAAAATCAGCTCCACAGCCTTGTCGTTGTCCACGTAGATGGTCTGCTCGGAGGGGTCACGGAGGGCATAGCCGGTGGGCGGATCAACCTCCACCACCTTGTACCAGCCGGTATCCAGCTTATCCAGGTAGATTTCGCCGTTTTCATCGGTATAGTAGAAGTTCTGATCCAGTTTCTGATAGGTGCCATCCTCGGTGTTGTCCTTGGCTACCCAAAGCTCAAACTTTGCCCCCTTCAGAGGATTGCCGGTGACGGAATCAATCTTCTTGATGGTCAGGCCCGGTTTCTTCTCGTTCTCAATGGAGATCTCGGTGGTTTTACCGGGCCGCAGATAAACCTCGTGAGGGGTGGAGTCCAGAATGTAGCCGTCCGGGGCCTGGATTTCGGTGACGATGTAGTAACCCTCATCCAGATGGATATTCTCAACGGTAATAGAACCGTCCGGGCCTACGGGGAAGTCTCCGATCTTCACGCCCGCCTTGGTCTTGACTTCAAAGATAGCTCCCGTCAGGGCGTTGCCGTTGATGTCCACCTTGTGGATGGTCAGCGTGGGCCGCTTGTAGTTCTGAAACTGCACCGTGGCATCCCGGTTCGGCTCCAACGTCACCTGCTGGGGGGTGGTGTCCAGGATGTAGCCCTCCGGCACACTCTGCTCGGTGACGGTGTAGACGCCGGGCAGCAGGTTCTCGATGGTCACGGTGCCGTCCTCGCCGGTGGGTTCGGTGGTAATGGTGGGGCCGTCCGCATAGTTCAGGGTGAAGGTGACGCCGGAGATGGGTTCACCAGTGTCCTTATCAGTCTTGCGGATGGTCAGGTCAGGCCGCTTGTCGTTCTGAATGGTGATTGTAGAGGTCTGACCAGGGAACAGCTCAACGTGGTATTCGGTGGGGTCTAAGATGTGGTCGGCCACCGTAGCGGTTTCCTTGACGGAGTAGACACCCGGCTCCAGATCCGCAATCAGGATCTCGCCCTGGGAATTGGTGGTACGGTCAAGGTAGTGGCTTCCATCCTCGATTTTGGCAATGCGGAAGGTGACGCCAGCCAGCCGGGAGCCGTCGGCGCTGAGCTTAATCAGCTGGAAGGACGGCTTGATGGAGTTGGTAAAGACGAACTGGGCGTCCTCGTTGGGATCGAGCTGGATAATGCGCTGGGCCTCGTCGATGATGTAGCCGGGGCAGGACTTCTCCGTTACCACATAGGCTCCAGCGGGCAGGTGGGACAGGTCGATCTCGCCGTTTTCATCGGTGGTGACCTGATAGATCTCGTCTGCCACAATGGTGAGCTGCGTGTTGGCCATGGGCACATAGCTGGAATTCCCCAGCCGCAGTTCTGTCTCCGCTTGGTACAGGATCCCGGTCAGAGCGCTGTCGGTAACGGTGTCCGCCGCCACAAAGTCAACGCTAACGGTGTTGTGATCCGGGTTGCCGTCAAGCTGGTAGTAAAATGTGTTCCCGTAGAAGTACCGGCCAGCGGATTCCCAGCGTGTCACATATCCGTCGTTGGCCGTTGCGGTCAGGGGCACATAGTCTCCCATCACGTATTCATCCGGGGAGACCACCTGGCCTGTTTTATCCAGCTTGCCCCGGCTGGAGGCCTCGTCTGCGTAGTATACCAGGAGCTGAGCTGCATCGGCGCTGTACACACCCTGGAACACATAGCGGTTATAGAGTAGGTTGACCTGGAACTGGCTTGTGGCGCTGCCGTAGTGGGTCTGGCTGACAGCCTGTTCCTTAATAGTATCGCCGGTGGCACCCTTCGCCTGGTACCAAACGCCGCTGAGGGTGGAATCGGTGGTCTTATCCTCAAATACGGCAATATCGCCCCGGTACAGTGTCCCGGTGCTCACCAGCTGGACCTCGCCTTCTACGGAATCCCAGATCTCATAGCTGTCCACGGGAATCTTCTCGTAGACGGGAATCACATGGAAGGTCCAGGCCTCGACGCCGTTTATGCTGGTCTTGGCACAATAGGCGCTCTCATACTTTTTCAGGAACGCCGCGTCGAAGGTGATGCTGGCGGTGCCGCCGGTGCCGTCTCCGCCGCCGGTCAGGGAGATGATGTCGGAGGTTTTCCCATCTTGGTAGTTACGCAGCTTGTAGCCTACCAACCGGGCGGGGTACTGGGAGTCGCAGGAGTAGACGATGTCCACCGTCTTATTGGCGCCGTAAGTTTTGCTGTTAATGGTCATCATCTGATATTTCTTGGTGCTGTTGATCGTGGGTGCGTGATCACCGGGCTCGCTGCCGCCCGTATAGTTCAGGGCCGTCACATACTGCGTGGAGTCCTCGATGATAAAGCGGTACTGCCGCAGGTTCAGTTTCATGCCATTGGGCACATACATGTGGGTGCCGCCGCTGCCCTTGTCCGGGTCAGTATTTCCATAATAGATGTATTTGCTGCCCTGGAACTTGTCCGGCAGCTTACAGGTCAGCTCCGCTTTACCGGCAGCGGTAACTCTTACGGTCTCACGCGTCGTGCCGCTCACGCCGATGCAGAAATCGGCGTTTTTGTCCACACCGGAGGCATACACAGTGCTGGAAATAGCTTCCACGCCGGTAAAATCATAGTTGGCATTGGAGTCCAGAAACAGATAACCGGTATTTAGGCGGCTACCGGTACCCGAAGTGTTCAAGTCATGGATGTTGTAACTGTCCACATAAAAGCTGGCGCTGCCCTTGCTGGTGTTGCCTCCTTTTTTGAATAGGTTGTTGGAGGTGGAGCCGAGAATGATGGCGGAATACTCATCGCTGGACGCCGTCCCCGTAGCCCAGGCAGGCAACCAAGAGGTGCTGATGGCGCGCAGAGAACGGGGCATCGCAGCGTATTCCTCCGGCAGCGCATCCAGCACGGGGTCCGCTCCCTCCGGAACGATTGTCTCCACCGGCCGGTTGGCGCAGACCGTTACCTGCTGGCCTTCCAGCGGAGCGCCGTCAGAATCCAGAAGAGTATATGTACCCGCTTCGAGAACCCAGACAGTCTGGAATTCCTGCCAGGGGGCAAAGTCTACCCAGCCCATAGGTTCGCCGTTCTGACAAAGGACCGTCAGGGTTGCGGTGGCCAAATCGCCGGTACGGCGGAACACCAGCTCTGCCTCGCCGCTCTCCGGATCCAGCTCCAGCTCCGCCGCGCAGTCAAAAAAGACGGAAACGCTGGGGGCAGGCTCGTCATCGTCCGCAATGGCGAATACCTGCTGGGCGGTTTCCACCGCCTTGCCTTCTGCGTCCAGGGCCGCCAGCAGGAAGGTCTCCTGGTATTCGCCAATAGCATCATTCAGAATCTCAATGGTGAGGGAAACAGCGTCCTCGCCGGCGGCAAAGGTCACGTCGATGGCGACGGCCTGTACGCCCAAGCCGTCTAACTGTGTCAGCATATCCGCCGCGCTGACATTCTCCTGCTCCTCGCCGCTCTGCAATTCCTCCATCTGGGCCATGGCGGTGTTCAGGTCAAAGAGGGCGCCGCTGGTCAGTTCACCCTGATCCCGAAAAGTGTCGTAAATGCTGGTGGAACCTTCGTTTTTTGCCAGCAAAGTTTCGTCATAGTAGATTTGATAGTCTTCGCCGTAGTTGGCACTGTTGTCGTAGACCAGAACGGTCACCGACAGCGCTTCAGCCGTGCTGCCGCTGCGGGTCAGAGCAACGGTTTGACGGCCGGCAGCCTCGGAAACGAGGCCACTTGTCTGGGAAAAGGCCAGTTCCATGTCAGAATAGAGGATCTGCCGGGTACATTTCTCGCAGACAAAGGTGCAGGGCTGCGTCTCCCGTCCCTCAATATAGCCGCACGTGTCATCGTGTGCCACGTGGACGCAGGATGCGGTCACGCACCCAGGGTTCTCGCTGCACTGATGGGTACAGTCTGCGGCTTCCACCGCTTCCGCGTAGCCGCAAACTTCGGTGTGCTCCGGATGATGGGGACAGGAATGGGCCAGCCCCGCGACTGGATCATTCGGTTCATTGGCCAGGGCCGCGGTCGGCAGCATGGAAAAAATCATGCAGAGGGATAAGGCCACACTGATGATTTTTGTTCCGTAGGATGTTTTCATGTTCTTCCTCCTCGACATTAACCATACAACTGATCACCAGAACCTTACGGTTCGACAATGTTGAACAGAGTTACAGTGCTGTCACTCAGTTCCGTGAGGTTTGCGGCCAGCAGTTCCAGCACGGCGGCATCGCCCTCAATCTGGGATACCTGCGTGAAGGCATCCACATTGCCCTGCATCAAATACAGAAGCGCGTTTTTGGGGCAGGTGGCCGCCGCGTCGGCATCCTCCCGAACCGCGTTCTCATAGACCAAGACAACGCCGTTCTTCACCTGGAGGGCATGCTGTTCGCCTACGTCGGGAAGGATGAATTGGATGGTGAAATCCCGATTGGCAAGAGCCGCTTTATCCAGTAGGATGCCCATGTAATCAAAGAGCATGGTTGCAGTCATTTCTTTCTGAATGTCACCGCTGGACTGGGCCTGGACGGCAGACGCGGCCTGGTTGCCCTGACGCAGCTCCAGAGCGGCAGTCAGATAGGCGTTGCGCCAGGGGCCGGACTCCGCCTGATACCCGAGCTGCTCCAGCGCGTCGGCGCACAGCAGGCGGGCGGCTTCGTTTTCGGGATCCGCAAACACGATGGTATTGGTCACCTCCGCCACCCACTGGTACTCGCCGGCTTCAAAGTCGGTCTTCGCCATGCGGAGCACCTTCTCTACGTCACCCAGATATTCCACCCACTTTTTCGCGCTGTCGCTGGGTGCGAGAGGGTTCAGATGCACGGGGTTTGCGTCGTACCAGCCCATGTACTTCTGATAGACGGCCTTGGAGTTGTGGGAGAGGGTGCCGTAATACTGGCGGGTGTACCAAACTTTTGCCAGCTCCTCTGGCAGTTCGATCATATTAGAGATTTCATCGGAGGTGCAGCCCTGGTTGATATAGGTCAAAGTCTGGTCATTGATGAATTTATAGACGGCGGCGGTGTTGACCAAGTACTCATTCACCGTTTCCTTTCCCCAGTGGGGCCAGTTATGAGACTGGAACGTGACCTCGGCCTCGCCGCCGTAGCGGGAGATGGCCTCGGTGATGTATCCGGCCCAGGCGGCGCCATCCCGGACCTGGGCGCCGCGGAGCGTATAGAGGTTATGCAGAGGGCCGGTGCAGTTCTCCGCGACCCACAGAGCTTTGAGTTCCGGGAGCCAGGTGTTCATCTCGGCAGGGGCCTCCGTGCCGGGTGTTAACTGGAATTCCAGTTCCACACCGTCGATGACATGGGTCTCGCCGGTCTCCTTGATCTCATAGGTAGGCATAATGAAGCTGACGGTGCCGGTGGATTGGCCGATGCCGATGCCCATGGCAAGTTTTCCGGTGACGCCCGCCTCCAGCAGAACACCATACTGGTAGTTGGCACGGCGGCTCATGGCTTTTCCGGCATAGACATTTTCCGAAACCGCGTGTTCCGCAAAACCTTCGGGCACGATGATGGGGATCTTGCCGCTGGCCAGCTGTCCTTCCAGAGGCAGACTGCTGTCAGCGGCCTCCTCGCTGGTCATGATACCCTTGATGCCGCCGTAGTGATCCACGTGGCAGTGGGAGATGATGACGGCCTTGACGGGACGCTGGCCCAGATTCTTCTCCACCAGCTGCATGGCGGCTTGACTACACTCTACGCTCATCAGCGGGTCAAAGACGATCCAGCCGGTGTCGCCCTCGATCAGTGTCAGGTTCGCCATATCGTAGCCGCGCACCTGGTAGATGCCCTCCCTGACCTCAAACAAACCATAAGCGTGATTGTTGCGGGTGTTCTCCCACAGGCTGGGATTGACGGTATCCGGAGCCTCCCCGTAGTCGTCCAGGAAGCTGTACGCCGCCTGGCTCCAGATCACGTTGCCGTTGCTATCCTTCAGTTCCAGGACCTCCGGCGCATCGATCAGCCCCCGGGTGGCATTTTCATACTCGCTGGTGTCCTCAAAGTCCAGCAGGGAATACATGGCGGAATTGACCTCCACGGTGTATCTGGAGGCATCCTTGGCTTCGGCAGTCAAACCCAGTTCGACGACCATGTCCACGGTCTCCTGCGTCTGTGCCGACCGGTCTGTACCCGCATCTTCAGCTACGTTCTGATCGCAGCCGGAACCAACCGCTGCGATGATAAGTGCCATCAGCATCATCGCAAGCGGCGCAAATACTCGGGTCCGTTTCTTCATCAGAAAAGCCTCCTTGTTTCATTGATACACCCGCTTAAAGCTCCGATTGCAGCGGCTGTATCTGCTTCATCACGAGCTGGAGGGTCTGCAGAATGGCCTCCAGCACAGCCAACCTGGTCTCAAAAGGTACATCCGGGTCCTCAAAGGGAATCACAGCCAACCTGTACCTTCTTATTTTAATCATAATTGCGAAATTCTATAGTGTCAATCTTCCCGGGATGCATTTCACGCAGGATTTCATACATCTCGTGCAGCCCCCCTTGTTTTTTGGAAGGCTTGCAATAGAATGAAAAATGAAAGAAAGGGGTACCGGATGCCATAGTGGGGTGCCCCGCTGTCATGGTAAGGCCCCCCGCCACGATAACACGCCGGGCAAAACATACTAAAGGAAAGCGGTACCATCCATCATCCGGAAAGGAACACAGGAATGAAAAGAAAAAAATTTCGCGGATATTTGATTTGCGCTCTGACGCTCACGATGCTGACGGCCTGCGGCCACACCCACACCGCCGAAGGGGGCTGGGAAAGCAATCTGGAGAACCACTGGCATACCTGCGGCGAATGTGAGGAGACCTTCGACTCAGCGGCCCACACGCTGGAAAACGACGTCTGTACCGTCTGCGGCAGCGAGATCGTGACCTATGAAAGCGGAGAGAAGCAGCTGAGCATCTATAACGAACACGGCGACTGCGTTTTGTTTGCAATCTACGACACCGCTGGCAGTGTGACGACCGAGGAGCGGTACGAATATACATACGACGCCGACGGCAACATGCGCACACAGACATATTACAGCGGCGAGACTCTGAGCGCCGAGTACGAATACGCCCAAAGCGCCTCCGGTGAGACGTACCTCGCCAAGGATACCAGCTACTATGAGGACGGAAGCAAGAGCATCAACGAATACGATGAGCACGGAAATTCTCTCTATTTTGCCAACATCGACGCCGAGGGTAACGTGTGGGACGCCGCCGAGTACACCTACAATGACGCTGGAAACTGGGTGGGCGTGAAGGAATATGTGGAAAGTGTTCTGGCCGCCGAGCGGGAGTATTCCATTGACGCTGACGGCAATCAGCAGCTCATCAAGGAGATCACCTACAACGAGGACGGCTCGTGGATCGGGGCGGAATACGACCTCTACGAGAATCAGGTCATCGAGATCCACACCGACGCCGATGGAAATGTGGAGCTGGACCGCCGCTTTGAGCACACCTACGACGATGCGGGCAACAAGACTCTGACCAAGACCTACGACAACGGCGTTTTGGTGGAGGAACAGGAGTTCTGGGTCGGTTTCGACGAGGACGGCACATGGAGCATGAGCGGCAAGACCACCACCTATCACGAGGATGGCTCCAAAACCGTCAGCGACGGCGACCTGGAGGCCACCTGGTCCTCCGAGACTACCTATGACGCCGCGGGCAATGTGGTGGAAGAACTCCGCTACGAGTATGAGCAGGACGAAAACGGCGAAGCCACCGCCTCCAGAGGCTACAAAAACGGGAAGCTGTTTGTGGAAACCCAGGCCATCACCTTGCCCGGCGGCGAGCCCGGTATGCTCTGGACGGAGTACAACGAGGATGGCACAAAGACCGTTACGGAGCTCAATGAAAATTTTGAACCGGTAAAAGAAACGGTTTACGACGCCGAAGGAAATGTGATCAGCGAGGCCTGATTTATTTAGTGTGATCAAAAATCGCAAGCAAGGGGTGTCCCTTGCTTCACAGGATATCCTGTGAAGCAAATTCCCTCTGCAAGCAAATACAAGGAGGAACGTGAATGAAAAAACGGATCATGAGTATCGCCACGGCGCTGGCCCTGTGCCTGAGCCTGCTGCCCACAGCAGCCTTTGCCGAGAGTCACACCTGTGTCGACGGAGACGGCGACCACGATTGCGACGAATGCTATGAAACCATCAGCGATTGCGTGGATGAAGACCACGACCATTGGTGCGACATTTGCGGTGAAGTCACCTATCGGACAGATCCGCTGGACTCCGGCTATTATGTCTGCGAAGCGGGCTGCGTCGCCGTGGAGGTCAATGTGACCGGCGAATACACCGAGCTGAACTACCATGGCATGGAAGAAGGCACGCTGGCAGACGGAACGGTGGAGATTTCCGTGTGCATTCCCAACTATGAGCAATTTTACGGTGGAGTTGAGTACGATCTCGTCAAAAACGGTACCGTGACCGTGTTCTGGACGGATGAGGAAGGCTCCGTGTTTGATACGCATACCGTGGAAGACGTGGAACTGGTGGACGGCAAGGCTACCGTTTCCTTCACCGATCTGCCCATTGAGATCCTGCATCACGGACACCTGATCTACAAGCCCGCAGATCCCGCCATGTATCTGCCTGACAGCAACGGCTTGGTTCTGGAGTATCAGGACAATGTGTACCGCCTGTCTGTGGACTCCAATGTGGACTGCACCATCAACGGCGTGTATGAGGACGACCTGTACCTGTTCGCCGGTACGGAGGTCACCCTCATCGCCCTGGGCGATTTCTGGGGCCAGCTGACATGGACTTATGAGGAGAACAGTGCCCAGCCGGAATATAAGGTGACGGGTTCCATCGTCACCTTTACCATGCCTGAGGACGATGTGTATGCCGATATGGAATATGTCTGCGTATCCTGTTTGGATGAAGACGGCAACCACTGGTGTGATTTCTGCGAGAGCCGCGTCAGCGAGTGTGCTGATAAAGACAACGATCACTATTGCGATAACGAAGCCTGCGGAAACAAGATCAGCTTCTGTGAAGAGTGTGACTTGGATGAGGACAACATCTGCGACCTGTGCGGTGAGGGCATCTATCCTAACGCAGGCGAACTGAACATCGAAGCAACCGCCAGCGACGGCGAGATCACCGTGACCTGGAAGGCCCTGGAAGACGTGGACAAGGACAAAGTTTCTTCCTATATCGTTTCCTGCTGCCTGGAAGGCAGCTTCGAGCCTCTACAGCAGATGGTTTACGAACCGGACAGCAATACGTATTCCCACACCTTCACCGGGCTGAAAAACGACGTGGTTTATGACGTATCCGTCGAGGCCAAGTACACCCAGATCGAGGACGGCTACGAAGAGCCCTACAGCGCAACGGCCATCACCACGGTGACGGGACTTCCCGGCGCTCCCACCATTCTCTCTGTGATCCCCGGCAACGGTTCTGTCACCGTGGAGTGGGAAGCCCCCGAAAATAACGGCTTCCCCGAGATCCTCTCCTATGTGGTCACCGCGGAGCAGAACGGTATCGGCCTGGGCGATGAGGTGGAAGCCACCGGCGACACCATGCGTTATACGCTGGACAGTTTGACCAATGGACAGACTTACGACATTTATGTCAGCGCCGTAAATAACATCGGCCAGGGCGCAGCTTCCACCACTTCTGTGAGCATTCCCCGTATTCCCTACGATCTGTTGGTAGGCGGCGTGACCGTCACCGAGGAGAATATGGACGACGTGCTGGGCGACGGCACGGTCTCTTTCGATCCCGCAGCCCATACCCTGACCCTGAACAACGCCAACATCAACGTCACGGAAGGCGGCCACGGCATCCACAGCCAGACCTTCCTGACGCTGAAACTGATCGGCGAAAACAGTATTTCCTGCTCCAGTGGCTACGGTTTCTACAGCACCGATGATGTGACCGTGGTGGGCGACGGCTCTCTGAACGTTGCCGGCAATGATGGGGGCATCTATATTGCTGGCGGAGGTGAGGTTGGCGGCCTGTATCTGAAGGAGAATGTAAGCCTCACCGTTGCCAGCGGCAATGTGAGTTCCACCAACAGCTACGGCGTGCGTGTGGACGACGTGCTGGAGGTACATGACAATGCCACGCTGACCGCATCGGCCGGTACCGCGCTTGAGCGCAGCTGCGGCATCTATGCCTATGTCGCGTTCAATGTTTATGACAACGCGGTGGTCACCACTACCGGCACCGACCAGTCCGTTGATCAGAATACTGACAGCTACGGCGTCCGTACCACCAACATGACCATAAAGGGCGGTACGGTTACCGCCACCGGCGGTGCGGCGGCCAGCAGCAACGGTATCTACACCCAGACCTTTGATATGTACGGCGGTGCCGTGACGGCTGTCAGCGGCAGCACCGCGGGCGGCGCCTGCTTCGGCCCCAGTACGGCCCTGCAGGCAACCAAATCCTTCTTCTGCTCCGGCGGCACTGTCACCGCCGCCTCCGGCTCCGCCGGAAACGACACCAGTTGCGGCATTCTGGTGAGCAACGGCCATCTGGTCGTTGACGGCGGCAGCCTGTTCGCCCAGAGCGGCAAGGCCAACTTCTCCTACGGCATCAAGGCATCCCAGCTCTCCCTCGCCGACGGCTATATCAGTGCGAAGGGCGCTCAGGGCGTCTGGTGCAGCGACGGCATCAGCGTGGAGGGCCGCGTGGCCGTCGGCGACGGCACCATTCTGGCAAAGGCAGCCAACGCCGAAACTTACAGCTACGGTCTGCAGGCTTTCGATATGCGCATCTCCGGCGGCGAGATCGAAGCTGCCGCAGGCAGTGCAGCCAACAGCTACGGTCTGTGGGCCTTCGGCAATATGGATTTCTCCTGCAACGAGATCAGCCTGAACCCCCATGCCCCCGGATTTATCGGCACTAAGGTGAATGCCTCTGCCGAAAACGGCTATGCGATTTATTCCCGCACCGGAGTGGCAATCGCGGACGCTCTTACCATTTCCGCTCCCGAGAGCGGTAGCATTGCAACCATCGGTGACGATGAACTGTCCCGCTATTATACCATTGCAGTTGCTGAAGGCGCCGCAGCACAGAGCGTTGAGATTGGACTGCTGACTTACAAGGTCTCCATCGATGGTCTGGACATTGGCTATGATATGGCGATTGGGGTTCCTGCCGGTTGGTCTCTGAACGAAACCTACTGTGAGAAGTATGGCGTGGAGGATTTCTCCGAGATTCTTCCTACCGCCAAGGATGGTTACACTTTCTGTGGTTGGTACACCGACGCGGCCTGCACCGCCGGAAACGAATATCCCGGCTTTGATACTCCAGTCACCGAAGATATCAACATCTATCCCAAATGGGTCAAGAAGTCCGGTGGTAGCAGCGGCGGTTCATCTTCTCCTACCTATGCTCCCGCCGTGGATGACAGCACCGGTGGCGACACTACTGTCAGTAATAAGAATCCCGCGAAGGGCGACAAGGTGACCATCACCACCGAGCCTGACAAGGGCTATGAGGTCGGTAAGATCACCGTCACCGACAAGAATGGCAAGGCAGTGGAAGTCATCGACAACGGCGACGGCACCTTCGCCTACGTCCAGCCCGCCGGTAAGGTGACTATCGTAGTAGAGTATGTCCCTGCCGCTTCCGGGTTTACTGATGTGGCAGAGGAGAGCTACTATTATGATGCCGTGAGCTGGGCGGTTGCCAAGGGCATTACTTCCGGCACTTCCGCAACCACCTTCAGCCCCGATGCTTCCTGCACCCGCGCTCAGATGGCGACCTTCCTCTGGCGTGCTGCGGGCTCTCCCGAGCCGAAGGGCATCTCTAATCCCTTCACAGATGTGGCCGCGGATGCCTACTACGCAAAGGCCGTCCAGTGGGCGGTGGAGCAGGGCATCACTACAGGCACTTCTGCAACCACCTTCAGCCCCGACGCTGCCTGCACACGGGCACAGATGGCGACCTTTATTTATCGCTGTGAGCAGGCAAACGGCGGCGGTTTCACCGGCGCATGGATGTTCCTGCTGCCCTTCACCGATGCTCCTGAATGGGCTTACAAGCCCATTGCATGGTGCTATAAGGAGGGCATTACCAGCGGTACCAGCGCCACCACCTTTAGCCCCGATGCCCCCTGTACCCGCGCACAGCTGGTGACTTTCCTGTACCGTTTCTTCGTGAAGTGAGCTGGGATACCTTTTAGCGCCACCAAACAGCACTCACCAAGTGCTATGCCTAATCAATGAAAAAGGCCGATGGGCAAGTCGTTATGCCTTGCCCATCGGCTCTTTTCAAAGTGCCTTAAACCGTGCTCTCATTTCTTCGTCTGTGAGCTGGCCACTCTCGGACTGCTCCAGTATCCGCGTCGCCTCGGCCACAGCAGCATTCCACTCGTTCAAGCTGATCTTCTTCCGGTTCTTTTTCTGCTTCAGGCGGTTGTAGGTCCGGTCGTATTCCACACGGGCGGGGCTGCGGTTTTCCTTGCCCTGTGCCTCCTTGCGGTGAGCGCCTACCTTCCGGCAGGTCCGGTCCGTTTCGCCGGGTGCGATGTTGTTGCAGTAGATAGCATTGTAGCCGGAGTCCAGCAAAAAGTAAGTCCCGCAGTTGCGGCAGCGGCGGGGTGCGTTACCCGCGGCCAATCCCCGGTAAAACTCTGTCCGCAGGAAAGTCACCAAACTGTCAAAGGTTGTTTTCTCCGCAATAAAAACCTCGTCCTTGTTGGTCTGGTGCATCATGGGCACGAAGTTCAGCGCTACAGTAAAACTCTGCGAGAAGTCCTCTTCAAAAATGGTTGCGGCGGCGTTGAACATATCCGTGTAGTAGTAAGAATACGCATCCGCATAGGCCGCGGCATTCCGGCGCTCCAGCTTCTCAAAATAGTTCTCTGTTATGACCAAAAGCTGTTTGCGGAGTTCTCTGATATCGTGCGCAAAATTCTCTATGCCTGCGATCATGCCCTGATACATCGCGCGCCCTTCCGAATGCGGCTTCTGTACCAGTGACCACTTCCTCCTGTCTGCAAACAGGTTCTCCAGCGCATGGTAGTTGCAGTCGTAGTCCATGTTCAGATCCCGGTAGACCGGCAATGCAAAGATGATATCCCAAACAGCGTTCAGCTTTTCCTGCGCGGAAACTGCGGCGCTGTTTGTTTTTTTCTTCAACAGCTCCCATGCCGCAGGGACGAACACCTTCACCCGCTGGTCGAGCTCATCGAGAACGCTCTCCTCCAGATTCAGAATATCCACGCAGCACTGGCCCACCGGATAATTCTTCTCACCGATGTAAACGCGGCCGCCGTGGAAGAACACCGTGAACTGATCATAGGTGTAACTGTACGGAGTATAAATCTGCTCCAACTGTTCTGACATGGTGCGTCCTCCTTTGTATCCGATGGAGTTTTGGCGTTTACCTGAACTCGCCCGGATCTATTGAAGCGAACTTTTCGGTATGCTACCCTCATTGTAGCGGAGGGGAAATCAAAAATCAATCTAAAACAGAAAGAGGTGATGAACGTGATCCGTTGAAAAAGGAAAGCCGCCAAACTGCTGCAACAGTCCGGCGGCGCGCCGCGTTTCGGAAAACACAGACTCCATCTGCACCCAGTCTAACAGAGAGACCTCCGAAACGCAATCAATTTTTTCTCTGAATCTAAATTCATGGAGGTAACTGTTTTGAAATCATCTGTCTACAAGAGCTACGACGAACTGCCGCTATTCCTCAACTCGGATACAGTAGCAAAGACTCTGGGCATCGCGCCGTCCAGTGCATACGAGCTGATGCACGAAAAAGATTTTCCCACTCTGCGCATCGGCAGCCGCATGGTGGTCCCGAAAGAAAAGTTCATCCAGTGGGTGGAGGAACACACGAAAAGCGGTGAGCGCACATGAGAAGAACGAAACCTCCCGTAGGATGGGAACACGTGAAAAACTGTTTCCCTGTCCCCAATGAGCTGCTCGAGTTCGATCTGCCCGGCGGTGCCATCGCGGTCTACCTCTACCTGCTGCGTCATGCTGACCGTAAGACCGGCCAGTGTCATCCCAGCGCGGCGACCATGGCAAAGAAGCTGCACTATTGCCGAAACACGGTCGCAAACTATGTTCGTCTGTTGGAGGAGCGCGGGCTCATCGTCACAGAGAACACGGAGATCATCACAAAGCGGGGTATCAAGAAAAATGGCAACCTGCTCTACACCCTCGTCCCGATGCATGAGGTCACGCAGGCGTACTACGACCGGCAATTCGAGAAAGCCGATCTCGCTGCCGCACAGCAGAAAGCCAAAGCGAAAGCTGAGAAGCTGGGCATCCAGTTCATCCCGTCAGGCGATGGACAGAGCGCATGAACCGAAAAACAGGCCGTTCTGACACCCGCGCCCGGAGAGTTCGACAACCCGCAGCACAAGCCGAGGGTAGTGATAGCACTCCATCCAAAACGCCCTGTGTTTGCCCCTGTGTGCCGCTGTGTGCGCCCAGACCGGGCTGGGTGGAGTCCCAGCCCCAACAAGGGGATTTTGGGCGGTTTTGCCCCCTTTCGGGCGAGGTTACGAGGACGAAAGAAGAAGCAGTCGGCTATGGTTTTGTCAAGGGGTAAAATTGCATTTCGTGTGAATAGAGAAACATCTGAAAAAGGGCGCAGTGAACCAGGCCTCTGTGGAGGCCACTCGGAATAATATGCGGTCAGATTATCCGGCGTTCGGTAGTACAGGTTGGTACGATTGCCCATCCCGGAGAACAGCGAAAATTACAGCAGTCATTTTCCTGCTGACATGACCAACCACATTCATGTAATGCAGCCCTTCGGACATTTTCTTTTCATAATAAGCGCCGAACATTGGATCACATTGGACGGCAACTGTGGATGCCAGCCAGATGGCACGGCGTAAATATGGGGATCCGCGTTTGGACATGCGATTCTGGTTGCTCTTGAACTCGCCGGATTGCTTTACAGATGGATCGAGTCCTGCAAAGGCCAGAAGTTTATCTGCTGAAGAGAAACGGGAGATATCGCCAATCTCGCTGAGGATCGTTGCTGCCAGAACTGTGCCGACTCCGGGTATAGATGTCAGTTGGGTGTCAAATTCTTTGAGGAGCGAAGCAATTTGCTTCTCTATCAAATCTGCCTGTTCCGTCAAAGAGAGGATTTGCTCCAGGAACATTCCGAGCAGTGCCGAGTATACACCGCAGCTGTCCTCAATGCCGAAGCTGTTATATGCCGCTTCTTTCAGCTGGCGAGCCTTCCATTCCCCGAAATGTCCGCCACTGCTCTCCCAGAGGATCTCGGTCAGCTTCTCCAGATGCGCGTTCTTCAATTTCTGAGGAGTGGGATATTTGCGCAGCACAGCAACAGAAGCCTTACCGAATATCGAATCAAACAGGGTCTCATATTCCGGAAAGATCCTGTCCAGCAAAGCAATCAGCTTTCGTTTCAAATCAGCTGCCGTATCTATCAGATAGGCTCGGCTGCGGCACAGCTCCCGAAGCGCCAGAAGTTTGTCCTGAGGCACGTTGCTGGCTTGGCAACGTCCAAAGCGGACAAGGTCTGCAATGATCAAGGAATCTTTCGCATCGGTCTTTGTCTTACGGATATAGAGTTCTCGCAAAGAATGAGATTGGATGGGATTCAGAACGATGACGGTGTAACCGTCTTTCAAAAGTCTGGCATAGAGCGCCAGCCAGTAATGGGCGGTGGACTCCATGGCAAACACAATCTGGCTTTTTACATTTGTCAGTTTCCGTACCTGCTCCAGAAGCAAATTGTATCCGGTGCAGTTGTTACGGAAGTTGAATGCCTTGCGAACGATCTGGCCGTCCTCTGTGATGATGACAGCTTCATGACTCCGCTTGGCAATGTCGATTCCGATGATAAACATGGTGTTGACACCCGCCTTTCCTGTTGGTGTACAGACAGTTCCTCATGTCCTTATGAGTCATACCCTGCATGGAAATCTGCGGAGAAAAGGTTCCCGCATCCGGCTCATTAATGAAATCCCATAAGGGAGAGGTCCCACACTGCTGTATAGCGGTCGGTGCCGCAGGGATAAAGCAGGGATCCTCTGTCTGCATGAGGAAATTATATCATCGCCCTTTCGGGCGAGGATAGCGATAGGAACGTATGCAACAAAAACGAATAATTATTGGAACATCTCAGGGATTTAAAATATAGCAGGATAAATCCCTGGCGCCGCTTCCGGCGTTATGGGCGACCACAACTGCCCGCAGTGCGGGCAGTTTGCGGGGGTTTTACGAAACCTTTCAGGTGCATGTATTCTGGCGTCTGTTTCAGGGTATTTGTTCATGAGTGGCGTCTGCCGCCCCCAAACCGCCGATGGTTGCAGGCTTTTCGGCGGCATCTAATATGACATTTTACAGATCGGAGTGATAATTGTGAGTGAAAACAAAGAGCGCCTGACCTACCGGCCGGAGCCGGAGACCAGGCAGAAAATTGAACAGTGGTACGAAGCGGACAACTGCCGCAGCATGAATGAATTTATCGACAAGGCCGTCAGATTCTACGCGGACTGGCTCTCCGCCAATCGCAACGATATGCTCCCCATGGCGATTGCCTCCGCTATGAATGGGCGGCTCAAAATCCTGGAGAAGAATCTCTCCTCGCTGTCCTTCAAGCACGCTGTGGAGCTGGACATGCTGATCGGGATCATCTCAGATACGATGCAAATTGACCGGGATGATCTGAAGCGCCGCCGCACGCAGAGCGTAAAAAATGTGAAGCAGACCAACGGTCGCATCTCTCTGGAAAAGCGTGCGCAGTTGTGGGACGAAGATGACTGGAGCGATGATGAATGGCAAAGCTGATCCTCAAGAGTCCCTACATCAAAAGCACGGGTGGTGCTTCCGGTTACCTCAAGTACATCGCTACCCGTGAGCGCGTGGAGATCATCCCGGATGACCGTCCGCCCACACGAAAGCAGGAGCAGCTCATCACAAAACTGGTGAAAGACTTTCCGGAGGTCAAGGAACTGTATGAGTACAGCGACTACATGGACCAGCCGACCAAGGCCAACGCCTCCGCGTTCATCACACTGGCGCTGGAGTCCAACTGGGATGCGCTCCAAGAGTCAGACCAGTACATGAAGTACATCGCCACTCGACCGAGAGCGGAGCGTCTGGGTGAGCATGGTCTGTTTAGTGACGATGACTCTGCCTCACTGGATGCGGCGATGAACGAGTTGGAGAACTATACCGGAAATGTCTGGACCCACATCATCTCCCTCAAGCGTGAGGATGCTGCAAGGCTGGGCTTCGATAACGCCGTGGCATGGCGTGACCTGCTCCGGTCACACCGCAACGACATCGCCGCCGCGATGAAGATCCCGCCCAACGACTTCCGCTGGTACGCAGCCTTCCACGATGAGGGGGAACATCCCCATGTCCACATGATGGCGTGGTCCGCAAAAGCAGGACAGGCGTATCTCAGCAAGGACGGTATCCGCCAAATCAAGTCCGCGCTGACCAACCACATCTTCCAGAATGAGATGCTCCACCTCTACGAACAGAAGTCTATGTCCCGTGATGAACTGGTGCATGAAGCACGGAAGGCGATGCTGGAACTGGTGCGGACCATGAAGGAAAGAATCTGTAACCACCCCGACGCGGAGCGGCTCATACTGGAACTGGCTCTGCAGCTCGAAAGCGTGAAGGGAAAGAAGTCCTACGGCTATCTTCCAAAACCGCAAAAGAAACTGGTGGACAGAATCGTGGATGAGATGGAACGCCTCCCCAGCGTGCGCAAATGCTATGAGCAGTGGCAGATCCTTCAGGGTAAGGTGGATGCGTACTACCATGACAAAGAACAGAAGCGTGTTCCTCTGTCACAGCAGAAAGAGTTCCGGTCCATCAAAAACGCTGTGATAAAAGAGGCAGAAAACATCCGTCAATGCAAACTGTTCTTCGAGGACAGAGGTGTGGAACAGGAGAGCGAGCCGGAGGAGTTCCGCAGCGCCTCCTATGACTACTGGGACCTGCGGGATGTGATCCGTGACGAAACCCTGACGCTGGAGGAGCGCGGCGATGGCGTCTCGGAACTGGAAAAGCTGGCCGGGAACGGTGACAGGCACTCGCAGTATCTCATGGGAAAGCTGTGGCGGGACGGCCCTCTGCTGACCCCGAACACAGCCAACGCCCGGTACTGGTTTCAGCAGGCGGCGGAGCAGGGACACAGCTACGCACAGTACGCGCTCGGAAAGCTATTGCTCTCTGACGATGTAGAGGTGCGCGATCCGGCAGAAGGTATGAGTTGGTTGGAAACCGCTGCGCAAAACGGAAACGACTACGCCGCCTACCGTCTGGGCAAGGAGTACTACAGAGGGAAAATGTGGAGCGCAGTTTCACTTCGGCGGCAAAATGGTTTGACCGTACGGCACAGGACGGAAACCAGTACGCACAGTACATGCTGGGCAAGCTGTACCTCATGGGCCAGGGCGTGGAGTACGACAAACAGATGGGACTCCACTGGCTAAACCAGTCCGCAGCGCAGGGCAATGCCTATGCCGAATCGCTCCTCCAACGGCAGAACAGCGGCAGACCTCCCAATGTCTTCCTGGGCGTCACCCGGTTACTCCACCACATGGGCAGGATCTTTCAGGAACAATCTCTGCCTCAGTCCGGAACAGGGCTGCAGGTGGACAGCAAGCTCCGGCAGAGGATCAAAGAGAAGAAGACCGCCATGGGGCATAAAGCAGATGACCATGAAGATCCTGAACTGACGCAGAGCGGCATGGGCGGCATGACAGGGTATTGATAGGGCCGGAGGATGGTATCACATTTTGATACCATCCTCCAAGACCGCCAAATGATAAATCTTTGATAACTCTGCGCATTTGCTGTGGCTATTTTCTGTTTCTGTGGTACTGTGTTGCTGACAAGGAGGGATACACATGAACACAAACCAACTGCCCATCCGCCAGTGCCGCTACTGCGGCAGTGAAGATTTGGGAATGGGCTGGCAACACGGCGAGGGGATCGTCACCTTCAAGAAACACGGTATCCTGGGCAATCGGATGCGCTGCCTGATCTGCCGCCGCTGCGGCGCGGTTCTGTTCCAATGGGTGGCGGAGCCACACAGGTTCCCACCCATCCGGTAGCCCACGCAAGCCCTGCTACGCAAATCAAAGATAAAAACCTCGGAGGTGAAAAAACATGGCCAAGCGAAGACCATCCGGTGACGGCATGGTACGCAAACGGGAGGATGGCCGCTGGGAGGGGCGCATCGTTATCGGCCACAAGGAAAACGGCGATCCTATCTTCCGATACATCTACGCCGACACCCAAAAGGAACTGACCGCCAAACTCCGGCAGAATATCACCGCCTATCAAGGTGTGGATCTGACGGAGGAGTGCAGGATGACCCTCTCAGAGTGGCTGGACCGATGGCTGGCGCAGATGGCATCCGTCCTGCGGCCCAGCACGCTGGACCACTACCGCAGGGATATGGATCACCACGTCAAACCCTATCTGGGCCAAAAGAAGCTCACACAAGTTACACCGGCAGACCTACGGAAGCTCTACGACACTCTAAAACAGCATGGCAGGGTCCATCCCCGCCCAGGACAGAGCCGTAGGCTATCCACCACCACCGTCCACGG
>ERZ1106983.917-NODE-917-length-30709-cov-3.289848_pt1 | contig 30709 bp, 32 predicted proteins | sample MGYA00403693_ERZ1106983 | MGnify/ENA primary metagenome ERZ1106983 (study PRJEB35170, sample SAMEA104062420) | human gut metagenome | biome: human gut; feature: human-associated habitat; material: faeces | place: Denmark | collected 2012-07-13 ...
AGCGCTCCCGGACCAGGGGAGGCCCCCGGCGGAAGCGGGACTCCCGGCGGGAACAGCGGCTCGGGTAACACGTCCAGCGGAATGTTGATCACTCCTCCGCCGAAAATGGGCACCTCTACGGCGCAGCAAACTCCGCAGATCCAGCCGGTTCAGCGTCCAACCACGCAGCCAACACAGATTCAGCCAGTTGAACAACCTGTTCAGACGGAAAATGGCCGCATAGTATACAACCGCAAGTATGGGAACATTCCGAAAGGGAGCTATACCGGCGGCAGCACCTACACCGTGAAGCGCGGCGACACGCTGTTCTATATTGCCTGGATCACCGGGAACGATTTCCGCGATCTGGCACAGCGTAATAACGTGCAGGCCCCGTATGGACTGGAAGTCGGCCAAACGCTCCAGGTAGGCAACGCGACGGGTACGCCACTCACGCCGGGGAACACAGTTTCTGCGGCGGATGTGACCGCGCAAAATAACAGCGTTATGCCTGCACAAAAATCCACCACGGTGGTTGCTTCACAACCTGTAATTACGTATTCTGAGGATTCAGGTGATCAGAGTGCTAACAAAATGTTGCCGAATAATAAAGGGACTGCGACTGCTGTCACAGCACCGGTTACGGCACCTGTGGTTAGCTCTACTGAACCGACTGCCAGCAGTACCTCCACCAGTTCGCCTATCTCTGCATGGCGCTGGCCGACTGACGGCAAGGTTATCGAAAACTTCTCTTCCTCCGAGGGAGGAAATAAAGGGATCGATATCGCAGGGAGTAAGGGACAGGCTATCATCGCGACCTCAGACGGACGCGTTGTCTATGCCGGTAACGCTCTGCGCGGTTACGGTAATCTTATTATCATCAAACATAACGATGATTACCTGAGTGCCTACGCCCATAACGACACAATGCTGGTCCGGGAACAACAAGAAGTTAAGGCGGGGCAAAAAATCGCTACCATGGGTAGCACCGGAACCAGTTCTACACGCTTGCATTTTGAAATTCGTTACAAGGGGAAATCCGTAAACCCGCTGCAGTATCTGCCGCAGCGATAATTTGACGGGGCATGCCAGCCAGGGTGTCTCGTTCAGGGATCACGGGTAGGAGCCACCTTATGAGTCAGAATACGCTGAAAGTTCATGATTTAAATGAAGATGCGGAATTTGATGAGAACGGAGCAGAGGCTTTTGACGAAAAAGCCTTAGTAGAAGAGGAACCCAGTGATAACGATTTGGCTGAAGAAGAGCTGTTATCGCAGGGCGCCACACAGCGTGTACTGGACGCGACTCAGCTTTACCTTGGGGAGATTGGTTACTCCCCACTGTTAACGGCCGAAGAAGAAGTCTATTTCGCACGTCGTGCTTTGCGTGGTGATGTTGCCTCGCGCCGTCGCATGATTGAAAGTAACCTGCGACTGGTCGTGAAAATTGCTCGCCGTTACGGCAATCGTGGTCTGGCTCTGCTGGACCTGATTGAAGAGGGCAACTTAGGTCTCATCCGCGCAGTTGAGAAATTTGACCCGGAACGCGGGTTCCGCTTCTCAACCTACGCGACCTGGTGGATTCGTCAGACCATCGAACGGGCAATTATGAACCAAACCCGTACGATTAGACTGCCGATTCACATCGTCAAAGAGCTGAACGTCTATCTGCGTACCGCGCGTGAGTTGTCCCATAAACTGGACCACGAACCGAGCGCGGAAGAGATTGCCGAACAGCTTGATAAACCGGTTGATGACGTAAGCCGTATGCTGCGTCTCAACGAGCGCATTACCTCGGTTGACACCCCGCTGGGTGGCGACTCCGAAAAAGCGCTGCTGGACATCCTGGCCGACGAAAAAGACAACGGCCCGGAAGACACCACGCAGGACGATGACATGAAACAGAGCATCGTCAAATGGCTGTTCGAACTGAACGCTAAACAGCGTGAAGTGCTGGCACGTCGTTTCGGTTTACTGGGGTATGAAGCTGCGACACTGGAAGACGTCGGCCGTGAAATTGGCCTGACCCGCGAACGTGTTCGTCAGATTCAGGTTGAAGGTCTGCGCCGCCTGCGTGAAATCCTGCAGGGGCAAGGTCTGAATATCGAAGCGCTGTTCCGCGAATAAGCAACCTTTCGTCAAAAAAAGGCCCGTCGTGAGACGGGCCTTTTTCTTTTGTGCTACGGCTGCGCCGTTTCGTGCAGCAGGCGCCACGTAATTCTGTCGCCTTCCTGATTCAGCACCGCCGTCGACCAGCGCACGTTTAGCGGCATATCGGGGCGGGTTTGTGTCTCGCGATAGTGAAGTACTGCGCCGTTATCCCAGGCTTCTATCGTGGCGAGTTCATCAATGACGATTTTCAGGCCGGGTCGGCTTCCACGCTGGGTATCAAGGAAATGGGCAAGGGCGTGATAGTCAAGATGTGCGCCGCCCGGTGGTATCATCAGAAAATCCGGTCGAAAGCGGGTGAGCAAGGTTTCAGCCTCACCTTCACCTTTGCCTAACCAGTTTTCAAGCGCAATGTGGAGGTCGATAATGTCGTGTTCAAAAAGCGTCATGAATTCTCCTGTCGCAGCTGGCTGAGCACCTGCATCGTGTTAAGACGAGAAACGTACAATACAGGCACTAAAGTGATGCCTGCGGCAAAAATAAACATCCCGTGCCAGGCGACGAGCGGCGCAAGATAAACCTGCGCAATGCTCAGCGCCTGCGCCAGTAGCAGGGTTCCCGCAAAAAAGCTTAGCTGACGATTAAGATTCCACAGGGCGCTGGCGTCAGGCATATCGTCCTGGGCTGTCGTCAGAAACGCGCTGCTCTGCGCCGTGCTGCTGCAAAGACTGCCTCCGGCCCCCATCAACACAAAGGCCGCGACAGATAACAGCGCTGGCGATGCCGAACTGACGTTCAGTAAAAGCAGAATGCCTGTCGCCTGCAAAAGGCACCCGATAACCACCAGAGGCCGGGGGCCGACGCGGTTAAAATAGCGTCCTGTTACCATAATGGCCATAAACGATGCCGCGGACCATGGCAGCATAAGCATGCCCGTTGCGGCGGGCGTCATGCTGGCTTCGCTCTGAAGATAATACATGCCCGTTACGTTTACCCCGATAAAGATGCCGGGCACGCACACGTAGACAAGCATGGAAAAACGCAAAAGTGGGTCGGTCAGCAAGGAGAGGTTTAACAGCCTGGCTGTTTTCTTCGGCGGCATTTCAGCGTTAAGCCATACGCAGGCTAAAACAAAGGTGACGATGGCGACGGGTAACGTAGCAAAAAAGATCCAGCGCCAGCTTAGCGTTTGCACCAGCAGTCCCCCGATAGCAGGGGAGCAGGCAGGGGCAAGCAACGCGACCAGCATCACCGCCGAGGAGAGCCTGGCGCGTTCGTGAGGCTTAAACTGTTGCCAGGTCAGCGCCTGTCCCACCGGGATCAGCAAGCCACCGCCAATCCCTTGCAGTGCACGCCAGGCAATCAGGCTTTCCAGCGAGGAAGACAGTCCCGCAGCAGCGGAGGCCGCGCTAAAGAGAGCCAGAGAGAGGAGGATGACGCGCTTCGGCCCGATGCGGCGCGTCAGCGCGCTGCCGAAAGGGATCGCCAGCGTCAGACCGGCAATGTATCCGTTACTGACCCAGGCAAGCGCTGAGGGTGTGGTGTTGAATGCGCGTGCCATGGCCGGAAAGGCGACGCTGGCAATAAACATATTTATCAAATCAAGGAAAAAGCCGAGCAGATAGACAACGGCGACTTTGCTGCGATACGTCATGGCGGATCCTCCGGTGAGGTGGCGTATCGTATCGGCCCGCAAGCTACGGATAAACGCGACAAACAGCGATATACTGTCAAAATATTTTTGACAGTGATGAAGGTTAACGATGTTTACTCTACAGCGTACGGCGATGTTTATCGCAGTCGCGGAGGCGGGCAGCTTCACCGCCGCGGCAGAGGCAATGGGGCTGACAAAAGCCGTGGTGAGTTTCAACATTCGCCAGCTTGAAGACGAGCTGGGCGTTACGCTGCTGCTGCGGTCAACCCGCCGTCTGACCTTAACCGAGGCGGGCGCGCTTTTTCATCAGCGAAGCGTCGCGCTTCTGAAGGAGGCAGAACAGCTGCAGGACGATGTCCGCGCGAATCATGCGGGACTCTCCGGAGAATTGCGGATAACCACCACGCCCGAGTACGGCTCGCAGGTTGTGGTGCCTTTGCTGGCGGAATTTAGTCAGCAGCACCCGGAACTTCGCGTGCGCCACGTTTCGTCCTCTTTGCATGCCGACCTTATCTCTGAGCGCTTTGACGTCGCCATCCGGCTGGGAACGCTCGCCGATTCACGCTACCACGCCGCGATGATTACCTCTTTCGCCATATTGCCGGTGGCAGCGCCGAACTGGCTGGCTAACCATCCGGTAGAGACCCTTGAACAGCTGGCGAAAGCCGACTGGATCATCCACGAGCGCTTGCCCTCTCCACTGCGCTGGCAGGTGAAAGCGAGCAGCGGAGAGCTTGTCTCGTTTGAAATCACGAAAGCCCCGCGTCTGTATGCTGACAGTGCTCAGGCGCTGATGGCTTTCGCACTTGCCGGAAGCGGCGTGGCGTTACTGCCTGAATGGCTTGTGCGAAATGCGCTGGATGCAGGGCAACTGGCGTCGGTATTACCCGGCTACACCTTTGCACAGCAGGGTATCTATGCGGTTTATCCCGATGCCCAACACGTGCCCGCGAAAGTCCGAAAGTTTATCGATTTTATGCGTGCGAGGGTGAATTAGTCGTGCATCATCTTTTTGATCAGCGCAGAAAATTGCTCGCGTTCGGTCTTGCTCAGGCGTCCTAAAAACGCCTCATCCACGTCATTGCCGACCGGTTTACAGCCTGCAAGCAGGGCTTCACCTTCTGGCGTCAGGAAGACAAACCGGCGGCGCTTATCTGCGGGATCGTGCTCGCGTTTTACCAGCCCACGCGCCTCCATGCGGCTGAGCATCTCTGCCAGCGTCGCTTTCGTGCTGACTGCCACTTCGGTCAATGCCACCTGTTCGATACCCGGATGTTCGGCAATTGAGCGCAGAACCGCATATTGCGGCTTGGTCAGCTCCGGCAAAGCATGCTGCCATTGCGCAGTATGTTGTTGAAAAAGCTGGCGCAACAGGTGGAACGCTTCTTGTCTTAGTTCCATGAACACTCCGACGAAAAAAATCACTCTCTATGATAGCCGCTAACGCCCTGGATTATAACGCGGGAGTTTTTAGCATTTAGTGTGATCGTATGCGAACGATCTTGTCATGAACAGGTTCCAGGAGTAGGTTACTTAATATGTTCGTATACGAACAAAATGATTGAGGTACTGAATGAGATTGATAGTAGGAATGACGGGAGCAACGGGCGCGCCGCTGGGTGTGGCTTTATTGCAGGCGCTGCGAGACATGCCGGAGGTGGAAACCCATCTGGTGATGTCGAAGTGGGCAAAAACCACCATTGAGCTGGAAACGCCTTACGCCGCGCAGGACGTTGCCGCACTGGCTGACGTCGTCCACAGCCCGGCTGACCAGGCCGCCACCATCTCCTCCGGCTCGTTTCGCACCGACGGCATGATCGTCATTCCCTGCAGCATGAAAACGCTGGCGGGCATCCGCGCGGGCTACGCCGAGGGGCTGGTGGGGCGTGCGGCGGATGTGGTGCTGAAAGAGGGGCGCAAGCTGGTGCTGGTTCCCCGCGAAACGCCGCTCAGCACTATTCATCTGGAGAACATGCTTGCCCTTTCCCGCATGGGCGTGGCGATGGTGCCGCCCATGCCTGCGTATTACAACCATCCGCAAACCGCCGATGACATTACCCAGCATATTGTGACCCGCGTGCTCGACCAGTTCGGTCTGGAGCATAAAAAGGCGCGCCGCTGGAACGGGTTGCGCGAGGCGAAACATTTTTCACAGGAGAATAAAGATGGCATTTGATGATTTGAGAAGCTTCCTGCAGGCGCTCGATGAGCAAGGGCAACTGCTGAAAATTGAGGAAGAGGTAAACGCCGAGCCCGATCTGGCGGCGGCCGCTAACGCGACCGGCCGCATTGGCGACGGCGCGCCCGCGCTGTGGTTCGACAACATTCGCGGCTTTACCGATGCCCGCGTGGTGATGAACACCATCGGCTCCTGGCAGAACCACTCCATTTCGATGGGGTTACCTGCGAACACCCCGGTAAAAAAACAGATCGACGAGTTTATTCGCCGCTGGGATAAATTCCCCGTTACGCCAGAGCGCCGCGCTAACCCGGCCTGGGCGCAGAATACGGTTGACGGTGAAGAGATCAACCTGTTCGACATTCTGCCGCTATTTCGCCTGAACGACGGTGACGGCGGTTTTTATCTCGATAAAGCGTGCGTCGTCTCGCGCGATCCGCTCGACCCGGACCACTTCGGCAAGCAGAACGTCGGCATCTACCGCATGGAAGTGAAGGGCAAGCGCAAGCTCGGCCTGCAGCCGGTTCCGATGCACGATATCGCTCTGCATCTGCATAAAGCGGAAGAGCGCGGTGAAGATCTGCCGATTGCGATTACCCTCGGCAACGATCCGATCATCACGCTAATGGGCGCGACGCCGCTGAAATACGATCAGTCCGAGTATGAAATGGCGGGCGCACTGCGTGAAAGCCCGTACCCGATTGCCACTGCGCCGCTGACCGGCTTCGATGTGCCCTGGGGTTCTGAAGTGATCCTCGAAGGGGTCATCGAAGGCCGCAAGCGTGAAATCGAAGGGCCGTTCGGCGAGTTTACCGGGCACTATTCCGGTGGACGTAACATGACGGTTGTACGTATCGACAAAGTCTCTTACCGTACCAAACCGATTTTTGAGTCGCTCTACCTCGGCATGCCGTGGACCGAGATTGATTATCTGATGGGCCCGGCAACCTGCGTGCCGCTGTATCAGCAGCTGAAAGCCGAGTTCCCTGAAGTGCAGGCGGTAAACGCCATGTACACCCATGGCCTGCTGGCGATTATCTCCACCAAAAAACGTTACGGCGGTTTTGCCCGCGCGGTCGGTTTACGTGCCATGACCACGCCGCACGGTCTGGGCTACGTGAAGATGGTGATCATGGTGGATGAAGATGTCGATCCGTTCAACCTCCCGCAGGTGATGTGGGCGCTGTCGTCGAAAGCGAACCCGGCAGGGGATCTGGTGCAGCTGCCGAACATGTCGGTCCTTGAACTTGACCCAGGTTCCAGCCAGGCGGGCATTACCGACAAGCTGATTATTGATGCCACCACGCCAGTTGCACCGGACACCCGTGGCCACTACAGCCAGCCGGTACAGGATCTGCCTGAAACCAAAGCCTGGGCTGAAAAATTGACCGCGATGCTGGCAGCACGCCAATAAGGAGGAAAAGATGATTTGTCCACGTTGTGCCGATGAGCATATTGAAGTGATGGCGACGTCACCGGTGAAAGGGGTCTGGACCGTTTACCAGTGCCAGCATTGTTTATATACCTGGCGCGATACCGAACCGCTGCGCCGTACCAGCCGCGAGCACTACCCGGAAGCGTTCCGCATGACGCAGAAGGATATTGATGAGGCACCGCAGGTGCCGACGATCCCGCCGCTGTTGTAAAAAAAAGCCCGGTGGCGCTGCGCTTACCGGGCCTACGGGTTTTGTAGGTCGGGTAAGGCGAAGCCGCCACCCGACAAAACAGACCGCAGAGAACTAAACCAGACTTTTCAGCCGATAAATCCACTCCAGCGCCTGACGCGGCGTCAGTGAATCCGGGTCGAGATTCTCCAGCGCTTCCACGGCTGGGGACGTCTCTTCCGCAGGCACCAGCAGCGACATCTGCGTACCATCTATCTGCGTCGCCGCCGCGTTCGGCGACAGGCTTTCCAGCTCGCGCAGTTTCTGCCGCGCGCGCTTGATCACCTCTTTCGGTACACCTGCCAGCGCCGCTACGGCCAGCCCATAGCTCTTGCTCGCCGCGCCATCCTGCACCGTGTGCATAAAAGCGATGGTGTCGCCGTGCTCCAGCGCATCAAGATGCACGTTCGCCACCCCTTCCATTTTCTCCGGCAGTTGCGTCAGTTCGAAGTAATGGGTCGCAAACAGCGTCATAGCCTTGATTTTATTCGCGAGGCTTTCCGCGCAGGCCCACGCCAGGGACAAACCATCGTAGGTTGACGTTCCGCGCCCGACTTCGTCCATCAGCACCAGGCTGTGCTCGGTTGCGTTATGCAGAATGTTGGCCGTTTCGGTCATCTCGACCATGAAGGTTGAGCGACCGCTCGCCAGATCGTCCGCAGCCCCGACGCGGGTAAAGATGCGGTCGATTGGGCCAATCTCCACGTTTTGCGCCGGGACGTAGCTGCCGATATACGCGAGCAGCGCAATCAGCGCCGTCTGACGCATATAGGTACTCTTACCGCCCATGTTCGGTCCGGTAATGATCAGCATGCGTCTCTGCGGCGACAGGCTGAGCGGGTTAGCGATGAACGGTTCGTTCAGCACGCGCTCCACCACCGGATGACGCCCTTCGGTAATGCGAATGCCGGGCTTGTCGGTAAAGGTCGGGCAGGTATAGTTCAGCGTTTCAGCGCGTTCAGCCAGGTTGACCAGCACGTCCAGTTCGGCCAACGCGGCGGCGCTTAGCTGCAGATCGGCCAGGTGCGGCATCAGCATGTCGAACAGCTCGTCATACAGCTGCTTTTCCAGCGCCAGCGCTTTACCTTTCGAGGTGAGGACTTTGTCCTCGTACTCTTTCAGCTCGGGAATAATGTAGCGCTCAGCGTTTTTTAGCGTCTGGCGGCGCACGTAGTGAATCGGCGCCAGGTGACTCTGCCCGCGGCTGATCTGAATGTAGTAGCCGTGGACCGCGTTATAGCCCACTTTCAGGGTATCAAGACCCAGACGCTCGCGTTCACGGATCTCCAGCTTATCAAGGTAGTCCGTTGCACCGTCTGCCAGCGCGCGCCACTCGTCCAGTTCTTCGTTATATCCGGGGGCAATCACGCCGCCATCGCGCACCAGAACCGGAGGCGCATCGATGATGGCGCGCTCAAGCAGTTCGCGAAGCTCGGTGAATTCGCCCATCGTTTCGCGCAATTTTTGCACCGGTGCGCTGTTGACGTTGCCCAACTGAGCGCGCAGTTCCGGCAGCTGCTGGAAAGCATGGCGCATACGTGCGAGGTCGCGCGGGCGTGCCGTACGCAGAGCCAGACGGGCGAGGATACGCTCCAGATCGCCTACCTGACGCAGTACCGGCTGTAATTCGGTGTAACTGTCCTGCAATGCGGCGATGGTTTGCTGGCGGCCGATAAGCGTATTGGTGTCGCGAATCGGCATATGCAGCCAGCGCTTAAGCATGCGGCTGCCCATCGGCGTAACGGTACTGTCGAGGACGGAAGCCAGGGTGTTTTCAACGCCGCCCGCCAGATTCTGGGTTATCTCCAGGTTACGGCGCGTGGCGGCGTCCATGATGATGCTGTCCTGCTGACGCTCCATGGTGATAGAGCGGATATGCGGCAGGGCAGTACGCTGGGTATCTTTTACATATTGCAGCAGGCAGCCTGCCGCACACAGTCCGCGCGGGGCGTTTTCCACGCCAAAGCCAATCAGGTCGCGCGTGCCAAACTGCAGGTTGAGCTGCTGGCGCGCAGTATCAATTTCGAATTCCCACAGCGGACGACGACGCAAGCCACGACGACCTTCAATCAGCGCCATTTCAGCGAAATCTTCGGCGTAGAGCAGCTCTGCCGGGTTAGTACGCTGCAATTCGGCAGCCATCGTCTCGCGGTCAGCCGGTTCACTCAGGCGAAAACGCCCGGAGCTGATATCCAGCGTCGCATAGCCAAACCCTTTGCCATCCTGCCAGAGTGCGGCCAGCAGGTTATCCTGGCGTTCTTGCAGCAGCGCTTCGTCGCTGATGGTGCCGGGCGTGACGATGCGCACGACTTTGCGCTCAACCGGGCCTTTTGACGTGGCGGGATCGCCAATCTGCTCGCAAATGGCGACGGATTCCCCCTGATTCACCAGTTTCGCCAGATAGTTTTCCACCGCATGATGCGGGATACCGGCCATAGGGATGGGCTCACCTGCCGATGCGCCGCGTTTGGTCAGGGAGATGTCGAGCAACTGCGACGCACGTTTAGCATCGTCATAAAAGAGCTCGTAAAAGTCGCCCATACGGTAAAACAGCAGAATTTCCGGATGCTGTGCTTTCAGCTTCAGGTACTGCTGCATCATGGGGGTATGTGCGTCGAAATTCTCTAGTGTACTCATTAGCGTATCGTGTCCATTTTATTAACTTTCAATGAGTTGGCTTTTGTTTTTATTGTCAGGTGTCTTCCTGTCTCATTGGAACTCATGAAATCCTGAGCGTCTTATCATGCAATGTTTGGTGACCATGATAACGGAGTCTGTAGGGCAGGAAAACAGAAGGAGAAGGCTCTTTCGACTAAAGTGCGTACCGGATTCCATCTATGCGAAAACGGGGCTTTTTGCACGTACCTTCCGCATAAGAGCACTCGTTATATTATTCATTCATTCAGGAACGCATTCTTTCGCTCACTTATACCGTAACTTCTTGCTTTGACAAGAAATAGCCGCAGCGTATAATTATCATTCATATCAATAGTTTCCCGATTCTGTTTGCTGTCGAGCGAGTAGCGTATGTTTTGGATAATTAACGATAATATTAAATTTTGTCCTGACAAAAACGTCCTTGTCTCGTTGAATAAACCTGAATTAAGCGTAATTCTGACAACGCCAGCAAGTCGTTGTCTCGCGCTTTTACTGGAATCCTCGCCAGAGGTGGTGAACCAGAAAGAATTCTTCGATAAAGTGTGGGGCGAGGACGGGATGATCGTCCCGGCAAATACGCTTTATCAGAATATCTCTATTATCCGGCGCGGTTTGCGTTCGGCTGGAGAAACGAGCGACACGCTGGTTGCGACGGTGCCGAGAAAAGGTTTCCAGATTCATAAAAGCGTAAAGGTCACCCGCGTTGAAACGGATGGGGTGGATACAGAAGAACCAGCAGAGGTTTCGTTGCCCGAAGTGCCTCTGACGGTGCCTGTCGAACAACTGGCGGTGAATACGTCTCAGGTGCTGGTCGAAAAAAAATCGCCGCGTAAATTACGTCGCCTGTTTTTTCCTGTGCTCTTAATGATTATCTCCTTTGCACTGGGCTATTTCATGCTGCATCACATCTTCCGAGATAATCCGGATAAAGATTTTTTCCAGAATTACACCATTAACCGAACCGAAAACGGTTGCCACTATTTCTCGCAAAGTGATGATATTAAAAGTATTGGTAATTTCTCGCGCTTTATTAAAATTATCATGAAAACCGGGCTTGATTGTAAAAAGTATCCGTGGATTTATTTCTCTTCTTCCAGCAATGCGCCTGCCCTGTCCGTGCTCGCCTGCAGAAAGCCTTATGAAGCAGAACCCAATGCAGAATGCACGGCATTGTATTTCAGGGGATATATGCAATGACGAAAAGGACAATCGCTATACTGTGCCTGGTGTTTTTTGCCGCGGGCGCGCTGATTTCCTGGCTTTATCATTTGCGCCTGGAAAAAATGGAAAACACGGAAGCCTGTTCGGCCTCTATCGTCGTGTATCACGAGAATGCACGTGCCAACATAACGCTGGACTTCATGTATACGATGAAGACGCAAACCGGCATCGTAGCGGTAAGCGGTACGTATTATAAGAACGATAAAGTGATAGGGGTTATCCGCAGGGATGTCTCCTATGTCTGGACGGAAAACAAGGACTCCTTCCACTTTACGTCGCTCAATATTCATCATGTGAATGATGATGAATCACTGCCCAATGACGTTATCAGCGATGTTCTGCCCGACTTCTTTGTTTATCCGAATAAAAAAATGAATTATTCAATTACAAAACAAGGGCCTAAGGGGTTTATGTTCTCCGTGGGTAAGCGCCCAATATTCTTCTGCGCGCGCTGACTGGCCGGGAATAGGTGATGTCGCCGCCTGCACGGCGGCATGGTTATTTCCCGTCTTCTTCCACCAGCTCAATGATGATTTTCCCCTGTTCGACGCCCACTCTGACCCGTGAATGGGTCGTAAAACCCGCTTTTTCAAGCCAGTCGCCTTTGAGACTCAGGGCAGCGTGCATACTGTATCGGCGCGGGATCTTGGTTTTACGATCTTCATGGCGCTTTCTAAAATAGCCGACTTTTAAATGACGGTACGTTTTTGTAGCGGTAATCGCTTGCATAGGCACTCCACTTGGCTGGCTAACAGGGGAACGTATTGGCTGTATAAAATACCAGTAACCCTGGCATCGCGCTGGCTTAATAGCGGAAGGCGTCTTCAGAAAGCGGAATGCAACGACTGAAAATCACTGCGTAAAGGAGTATCATGAATGCAATTTATGAGAGGGTGATCTCCCATGTCCGGTAAACGCATCGCAAGAGAAAAAGTGACGATCGACAAAATGATCGCCTTATATGAGAAAAAATGTCCTCAGGCTTCAACAGAGGAGGGGCATTATCAGGCGCTTAGGGCATATGCCGATAAGCGTCTCGATAAATGTGCGTTTGGGGAAGAAAAGCCGGCCTGTAAACAGTGTCCCATTCACTGCTACCAGCCCGCGAAGCGAGAAGAGATGAAGCAGGTGATGCGCTGGGCGGGGCCGAGAATGCTGTGGCGTCATCCGATTCTGACTCTCCGTCATCTGATTGACGATCGTCGTCCAGTACCGGCGTTGCCGCAAAAGTATCGTCCGAAAACGTAACATATTTATTACCGAAGCGGTCGACAGATAATATTCAAGGCGACAGCGCTGCAGAGTGGGAAAATAGCCAGCAGCAGCCAGGGATAAACGGCCTCCAGCGAGGGCACCAGCGCGCGATCCAGCAGGCTGCCAAACAGCAGGTTTCCTGCCAGTACCGCAATGCCCCCGGCGGTTGAGAGTGCGCCATAGTGGGCCCCAAGCGTCGATTCCTCGGCGAAGCGGGGGATGAGATCTTTTGCAGACGGCACCAGCAGCATCTGCCCCAGCGTTAACAGCGTGACCATGCTCGCAGAGGGCAAAAGCCGCAGCCAGCCCTCCGGCGGCTCCTTTGCGGCAAACAGCGCCACGCTGGCAAAGGCCGCGGAGAGCAGCAAAAAGCCCACGGGCAAAATTCTGACCGCGCCGATCCGCCTTGCAACACGCGCAAGGGGGAGTTGAAACGCGACGATCAGCACCGAGGCCAGCATAAACAGTGGGCCCAGATCTTTCTCGCTGCCTCCGGAGCGCTGGATCTCCACCGGTAGCGCCAGGTAGAGCTGGTTATAGCTCAACAGCCACGAGCTGTAGGCGATGATAAAGGCGACGAATCGCGCCTGGCGAAATGTTGTCCACCAGGGCTGAATAGCGAGCGGACGCTGGCTATGGCGGGCAGCCGGCAGGCAGAAGTAGAGCACCGCGAGCGCGACGACAAACACGCCGGCGCCTGCCAGCGCAACCTGACGAAAGCCAAGCCCCGTCAGCAGGGCACCCGCAATCGGGCCCAGCACCGCGCCCAGTTCCCCGCAAACGGCAAAGAGCGCAAACCACTCTGCGCGGCTCCGTTTACCTTTTGCCTCACTTTGCGTTCCCGCTTTCGCCAGCAGCGCTTCAATGGCGGGCGAGAAGAGCGCGCCGCCGATGCCGGTCAGACATGCCCCGAGAATAATAGGCCACAGCGATTGCCCGAAGGCCAGCAGCAGATAACCCGCTACGCGGATGACGCAGCCGCTCAGGATAACGATTTTCGCGCCGTAGCGGTCCGACAGCGCGCCGCCAACGATAAACATCCCCTGCTGCGAAAACGTGCGCAGACCAAGCACCAGCCCGATCAGCCCGCCGGAGAGCAGCAGGTCATCGCGCAGGAATATCGCCAGGAAGGGCACAACGGCATAGAAGCCAATGTTGAAAACAAATTGGCTGCCCAGCAGAACGGGCGGCCAGAGGGTGGCGGCAGGGCGCAATGGCATGCTGTTTACTCGGCTCTACACAATAAAGTGAATGTGCTTTTTACCATGGTACGGCGAGATCTCAATTTTGGTTTTCACTCTGAAAACGTCCCATAGCAGCTCCTCCGACAGGATCGCCTGCGGGGTGCCGGTTGCGACGATCTGCCCTTTTTGCATAACGATCAGCGAATCGCAGAACATCGATGCGTGGTTAAGATCGTGGATGGCGACGATGCTGGTCACCGGCAGCTCGCTGATGAGATGCATCAGCTGCATCTGATGGTGAATGTCCAGGTGGTTGGTGGGTTCATCCAGCAGGATTTCGGTTGGCGTTTGCGCCAGCGCGCGGGCGATATGCACCCGCTGCCGTTCCCCGCCGGACAGGCTCATCCAGCCCTGTTCGCTGCGGTCCAGCATATCGACACGCTGCAAGGCGGCAGTGACGGTTTCGTCATCCTGCGCGCTCCAGTTCGAAAAAGGGGAGTGGTGCGGAATGCGTCCGAGCTTCACCACGTCGCGCACGCGCATGTTGGCATCGGTCATGCCGTGCTGCTCAACGAACGCCACGCGACGCGCCAGCTGCTTTTTGGCGATGCGGGAGATGTCCTGACCGTCCAGGGTAACGCTGCCGCTGTCCGGGCGACGCAGACCTGCCAGTATGCGCAAAAGCGACGATTTTCCGCAGCCGTTAGGGCCGAGCAGTCCTACCGTTTCGCCGCGTGAAACCTTCAGCGAGACGCCGTTGACGATGACCTTTTTGCCTACCTTCCAGGTAATATTTTCAGCGCAGATACTCATCACTTATTCCTTGAACGGTAGATAATTACGGCAAAGAATGGCACGCCCACCAGCGCGGTGACTACGCCGACGGGCAGGCTCTGTGGGGCAATCAGCATGCGCGAGGCGATATCGGCCAGCACCATCAGGATAGCGCCCGCCAGCGCGCTGGCAATCAGCAGCGTGCGGTGCAGCGGCCCGAACAGGAAGCGCATGACGTGCGGCACCACCAGACCCACAAAGCCGATTGAGCCCGCCATGCTGACGATGGTCGCGGTAATCATTGCTGTGGTGGTGAACAAGGCAAGACGCACCCAGGGTACGGCAATGCCTAAAGAGGCGGCGGCATCGTCACCGAAGGTGAACGCATCCAGCGCCCGGGAATAGTAAAGACAGACGGCAAGGCCCGCCAGCACGACCACCAGCGCCAGCTGGAATTCCGGCCAGCGTACGCCGCTGAAGCTGCCCAGCAGCCAGAACATCACGTCGCGCGCCTGCTGCGCGCTGGCGGAGGTGCTGATGGTATAGGCGGTAATGGCGTTGAACAGCTGTGAGGCGGCTACGCCCGCCAGAATAGTGCGTTCATTGCCGCCGCGCGCGCCGTTCGTCAGGAAGGCGACAAACGCAAAGGCGGCAAACGCCCCGGCAAACGCGCCCGCAGAGAGCGACACCGCGCCGGTGCCAATCCCTAATACGACGACCGACACCGCACCGGTTGACGCACCCGCCGACACGCCGAGCACGTAAGGTTCCGCCAGCGCGTTCTTCAGCAGGCTTTGCAGCACGGCGCCGCAGATGGCTAGCCCCGCGCCGCAGCAGGCCGCCACCAGCGCGCGGCTCAGGCGAAAGTCCCAGATCACGCTCTCATAGATGCGGTTGAGCGGAACGTCGGTCAGCCCCAGCTTATTGCCAATAGCGTAAAAGACGTTGGACAGCGGAATCGACAGCTCGCCGACGCTGACGCCGAGGGCGATCACCAGCAACAGCAGGACGACGGCTAGCAGAGCAGAGGTGGTCAGGAACAGGCCCTGTCGGGCCTGAAGTACGGCTGCCGTCATCAGTTCAGCCCCAGCTTTCTGAGCTGCTCGCCCACCTGTTCAGCGCCGTAAATCGTGCGGATTGTCGGGTTCATGGCCTGGCCGTCCATCACCACGATATGGCCTTTCTTCACTGCGTCCAGCTGGCTGACGGCGGGATCGCTTTTCAGGAATTTGATTTTCTCTTCCGCGTTATCCAGCGCCCAGCGGTTACGATCCAGACTGGAGACAACAATCACGTCCGGGTTCGCGGCGATAATGCTTTCCCAGCCGACGGTTGGCCATTCAGTCTCAGCGGTAATGGCGTTATGGCCGCCCAGCACGTTGGCAATAAAACCGGAGGCGCTGTTTTTCCCGCCGACATAGGCATCCGCCGAAGGCGAGGCGCTTGAGAACCAGAAGACAAACGAGAGATCTTTTTTGTTTTTACCAAATTCCTGACGCAGGTCGGCCTCGCGTTTTTTGAAATCGGCAATGACGGCCTGGCCGCGCGCTTCAACGTTGAAAATCTTCGCGAAATCTTCAATCTCTTTATAAAGGTACGTCATATCCCACAGCGTCTGGCGGCTGCCGTACATATCGCCTGCGGCCTTTTTGGTGGCGCACATGCCTGGTGATAAATAGCTGTTCACGCCGACGGTGGCCAGATCTTCACGTTTTGCGACCTTACTTTCCGGCCCGAGCAGCAGAGGAAGCTGGGCTGGAACAAAATCGGGATTTTGCGAAAGGATGGATTCCAGCGTCGGGATTTCTACCGTCAGGGTTTTGATTTTTGCATTCTTTTCAGCCAGCTGCGGCAGCACTTTGGTCGGCCAGAAGGCGCTGGCCTTCACCTTATCTTCCAGGCCCAGCAGGAGCAAAATTTCGACGGTGTTCTGACCCAGGGCCACGACGCGTTCCGGCGCTTTGGTGAACGTCTCTTTATAGCCACAGTTTTCAATCGTCAGGGGATATGTGGTTGCCAGAGCAGAACCGACCGACGCAATCGCCAGGCCTAACGCGCAGATGACCTTTTTCATTAAACGCTACCCTTCATTAATATTATTGTTGTTGCAAATGAAACTCATTATTAAGGCGGAATTTTATACAGAGGAAACGATTTGGTGTCAATGAGGGACAATTGCGCAGGGTAACGAAAGGCGGTGTCAGAAAACACCGCCGGAATGTGGACTTAAACCAGGCTCTCTTTATCAATCCCAAGCCGCTTCATGCGCGACAGCAGGGTAGTGCGTTTTAACCCCAGGCGCTGGGCGGCTCCTTTAGGCCCGGCCACCACGCCGTTGGTCTCTTTCAGCACGCGCATAATCAGCTGATACTCATCTTCGCCGTTCTGCGCCACTTCTGCCGCAACGAGGGTTTCCTCCGGCAGGGAGATTTCAGGCAGGGAGAGCTGCAGAACGCTCCCGCGCGTCAGCAGCACCGCGCGCTCGATAACGTTTTCCAGTTCGCGCACGTTACCCGGCCACTCCATCGACGAGAGGGTGCGTAACGTCTCGGCTGGGATGCTGTCGATGTTCCTGCCCATCCGCCGCGCAATCTTTGCGGTAAACGCTTTGACCAGCAGCGGGATATCTTCCGGGCGTTCGCGCAGCGGCGGCAGGCAGATCGGGAAGACGTTCAGGCGATAGTAAAGATCGCTGCGAAACTCGCGGTCGGCGACCATTTTTTTCAGGTCACGGTTGGTGGCGGCAATCAGCCGCACGTCGGTCTGAATCAGCTTGTTGCTGCCAAGCCGCTCAAACTCTTGCTCCTGCAGGACGCGCAACAGCTTCGGCTGCAGCTCCAGCGGCATATCGCCCACTTCATCAAGGAACAGCGAGCTTTTGTCCGCCAGCTCAAAACGGCCCAGCCGCTGGCTGCTGGCCCCGGTAAAGGCCCCGCGTTCGTGGCCGAACAGATCGCTTTCCAGCAGTCCCGCAGGCATCGCGGCGCAGTTCATCTTCACCATCCGTCGGCTGTTGCGGTTGCTCAGGTTGTGAATGGCGCGGGCTATCAGCTCTTTACCTGTGCCGGTTTCGCCCAGAATCAGCACCGTGCTGTCGCTTTGCGCCACCATCTCAACCTGCTTGAGCACGCTGTACATGGCGTCGCTGCGCCCGATGATTTCGCCAAACTCGCTGTCCACGTTGTTGAGCTGTTCGGTCAGGGCGAGGTTTTCGTCCACCAGCCGCTCTTTCAGGCGGTGGATCTCCTGGTAGGCGAGGGCGTTATCCAGCGCGATGGAGATACGCTCGGCAATCTGGCGCAGCAGCTTCAGGTTGGCGGTGGTGAATACGCCTTCCTCGCACTGCGCCAGCTTCAGCACGCCCAGCATGGTGTTGCCGGACATCAGCGGCAGCAGGCACAGGGTCTGAATTTTGTTGCCCCAGGTGTTGAACAGCATTCGCTCGTAAGGGGCCACCGGATCCTGTTCGTTCAGGTTGAGCAGCAGGATCTCTTTGCTTTTAAACACCCGCTCGGAGAGCGTACCGGCCTCATCGACCTCGCTCTGCTCGTGTGCCGGATTGGCCTCATCAAGATAGTGGGTGGAGTAGATGTTCAGCTTACCCTTGCGATGGCCGCGAAGCGCAATGCTGATGGCATCGATTTTGAAATAGTGGTGGATCTCTTTCGAGACTTCGCTGACCAGCTCATCCATGTCGAGGCGCGACAGCACGGCGTTGGTGATGGCGACCAGAATGCGGAAGTTGTCGCGCTCGCGGCTCAGCAGGTCGTAATCTACGTTGTTGGTGACGCGGCTCTGGATCTGCTCAGCCACCACGGCCACTATCTGGGTAAAGGTGTGCAGGCGCTCGTACTCCGCCTCGCTCCAGGGCTGGTCGGTCGTGCGGATAAACTCGCAGCCGCCAAAAATCTGACCCTCTGCCGCCAGCGGCAACATGCAGTAATGCCCGAAAGGCTGATAGAGATTGCTCTCCGCCAGCCTTGGCCACGCCATCCTGAACTCCGCAAAATTGCAGTGCAGCACTTCAGGCCGGGAGAGTATACGGCGCACCGGGCCATGCGCGAGGTACGTTTCGTCCTCATACTCAAACGCTTTGCCGTTATCACGCGTTGAGTAGTAGCTCGCGCGATGCGTTCCGCTATGCCACAGCACAATCGCGGCACTGTCCGCCAGCGCAGATTGCCTGACCAGCCGGGTCAGGGCATCGCTCAGCGCGCCGAGATCGGGCTGCTGTAAAAGTGTGCGCGTGATGTCAAACAGGCCTTGCTGTCCAAGATCGCTCATCGGTGTATACGGCATATTGCTTTCCAATAGAAACTGGCAAAAAAAGAGATTCAGTGCTGACCACTTATGGCGCGGTTCTAGCAAATTCGGGGTAAGGGTTCCGCGTGCGGCAGATCCAGCGTGCGTTTAACGCCATACAGCCCGGCCAGGCGCACCCCTTTGCGCTCAACCACTTCGCCAATGATAGCGGCGTTTTTTCCTGAGGGATGGGCGCGAAGCTGTTCCAGCACCGCTTCTGCAGCGGTACGTTCCACGCCGATCACCAGTTTACCTTCGTTAGCAAAGTTAAGCGGATCAAGTCCCAGCAGTTCGCACAGTCCGCGCACGGCAGGCTTGACGGGCAGATCGCGCTCGGTCAGCTCAATGCCGCATCTGCAGCTTGCCGCAAACTCGTGCACGACGGCATTCACGCCGCCTCGGGTGGCGTCCCGCAGGGCTTTTACGCCCGGAAGGGTACGCAGGGTTTGAATCAGCGGTGTGAGTACCGCGCAGTCGCTGCGCAGTTCGCCATCCAGACCTAAGCCTTCGCGCAGGTTAAGAATGGTTGCCCCGTGGCAGCCCAGCGTTCCGGTCACGATCAGCACGTCGCCTGCGCCAAGCTGCTGCGCGCCCCAGTGAATGTCGGCCGGTATTGCCCCCATTCCTGCAGTATTGATGAAAAGTTTATCCGCCGCGCCGCGCTGGACCACTTTGGTATCACCGGTGACGATAGCAATGCCCGCTTCGCGTGCGGTCTGCGCCATACTGCTGACCACCGCGTTAAGCGTTGCCATCGGTAAACCCTCTTCGAGAATAAACCCGCAGGAGAGGTAGCGCGGAACCGCGCCGCTGACGGCGATATCATTGGCCGTACCGCAAATGGCGAGCTTGCCGATATCACCGCCGGGAAAGAACAGCGGGTCGATGACGTAGCTGTCGGTCGAAAACGCCAGTCTGTCACCGTGGGCGGTAAGCGTTGACAGGTCAATGCGCGCCTGGTCTTCCTGCTCGGCCAGCCAGGGGTTGTTGAATGCTTCCATAAACAGCTGATTAATGAGCTGCTGCATCGCCTGACCACCGCTGCCGTGCGCCATTTCAACCGTGTTCATGCTTCACACTCCTGATTGCGGAACTGATACCACGCGGCGCAGGCTCCTTCGGAGGAGACCATCAGCGCGCCAAACGCAGTTTGCGGGTTACAGGTGTTGCCATATAACGGGCAATGATGAGGTTTGCATTTGCCGGTGAGTACCTCACCGCAGCGCGCGCGCGGATCGTCACACACCTGCTGCGGCTGCGGGCGAAAATGCGCCTCTGCGTCGAAGGATTGATACGCGGGTGTCAGGCGCACGCCGGATTCGGCAATCACCCCCAGACCGCGCCATTCGCTGTCTCCCTCAACGCTAAACACGTCGGCTATCGCCTGCTGCGCTCGTTCATTACCCGCATCGGGTACCACGCGGCGATACTGATTTTCCACCGCGCTCAGGGCCGCTATTTTCTGCTCAACCAGCATGGTTACGCCTTGCAGTAGATCAAGCGGTTCGAAACCAGCCACCACTAACGGACGATTGTACTGTTCAGCGATAAAACCATAGGCGTCTGTGCCAATCACCATGCTGACGTGGCCCGGTGCCAGAAAGGCGTCAATGCCGTTTTCCGGCTCCTCCAGCAGGCTCCGCAGCGTGGGGATGAGCGTGATGTGCTGGCAGAAAAAGAAAAAGTTATCGACGCTGCGCGCTTTAGCCTGCTGCAGCGTGATGGCGGTGGCGGGCATGGTGGTTTCAAACCCCAGGCCAAAAAACACGACCTTGCGCGCGGGGTTATCCGCTGCCAGCGTCAGGGCATCCATCGGCGAATAGACGATCCGGATGTCGACCCCGCGCGCTTTCGCCTGCAGCAGCGAGCCATTTTTCCCCGGCACGCGCATCGCGTCGCCAAAGGTGCAGAAAATGACGTTGGGCTGGCTGGCAATGTCGATGCAGCTGTCGATACGCCCCATCGGCAAAACGCAGACCGGGCAGCCGGGGCCGTGGATAAACTCGATGTTTTCCGGCAGCAGCTGGTCGAGGCCAAATTTGAAGATGGCGTGCGTGTGTCCGCCGCACACCTCCATGATCCGCAGCGGTCTTTCTTTGGTGTAGTCCAGCAGCGCCGCGCGCGTTTTCAGGTGCCCGATAAGCTGCATCACCTGTTCCGGCGCGCGGTATTCATCAACGTAACGCATGTGCTATCGCTCCTCGCCGTACAGGAGCGCGCCCACGTCAGGCTCCACGTCGAACATGTTTTGCAGGGCGTCGAGCGTGTCGCGGGCTTCCGCTTCGTTAATCACGCTCATGGCAAACCCTACGTGGACCAGCACCCACTGGCCGAGACGCGATGCGCCCGTTTCATCGCAGCTGCCCACCAGCGTGAGATCGACATCGCGCAGGATACCGCAGACTTCAACTTTGGCCTGGTTTCCGTCGATGGTGTGAATTTGTCCGGGGACGCCTATGCACATCGTTCGCTCTCCAGCCAGTTCAGCCATGCATCCATCCCGTCGCCGCGCGTGGCGGAGACCAGCAGGATCGTAATGTCCGGGTTCACTTCCCGGGCGCAGGACAGGCATTTATCCACGTCGAAATTCAGGTACGGCAGCAGATCAACTTTGTTCAGCAGCATGAGGGAGGCGGCGGCAAACATATGCGGATATTTAAGCGGCTTGTCTTCCCCTTCGGTCACGGAGAGCACCGCCACTTTATGCCGCTCGCCGAGGTCGAAGCTTGCCGGGCAGACCAGGTTGCCGACGTTTTCAATGAACAGGATGCCATTATCCGCCAGCGGCAGACGCGGCGTGGCGTCGGCAATCATCTGCGCATCCAGATGGCAACCTTTGCCGGTGTTGACCTGAATCGCCGGCGTGCCGGTTTCGCGAATGCGCGCCGCGTCGTTAACGGTTTGCTGGTCGCCTTCAATGACGGCGCAGGAAACGCGTTCGTTCAGGCGTTTGAGGGTTTCGGTCAGCAGCGTGGTTTTGCCGGAGCCGGGGCTGGAGACCAGGTTCAGCACCAGCTGTTGACGGGCGGCAAAGCGGGCGCGGTTGCGGGCGGCAATCTGGTTATTTTTGTCCAGCACGTTGATTTCCACCTCCAGCATCTGGCGCTGGCTGATGCCCGGCGCGTGGGTACCCGCTTCGCCGTGGCCGTAGTGCAGATCGCCCGCATCGGAGCGTTGCGGGGCGAAGGTAATGCCGGTCAGCGTCGCCGCAGGACGCGGGGCCGGTGAAAAGGGCGCGGAGCGAAACGCGGAATGAGGACGATGTTCATCCCCTTCGATATACAGGTTGCCTTCGGCGCAACCGCAGGTGCTACACATACATTACTCCTTCTCAATTTCGAGGCGTTGGATCTGCATACCGTCATCCGCCACGATCCGCAGTCCGGTATTCTGGCACTGCGGGCAGCGCTGAACCTTTGATGACAGCAGGGTCACGTACTGCTGACACTGCTCGCACCAGCACTCCGCCTGCTGCTCTTCAATATGCAGTTCGCAGCCTTCCGCCAGCGTGCCGCGACACACCAGCTCAAAACAGAAATGCAGGGCGCTGGCCTCGACGCAGGAAAACGCCCCGACCTTCAGCCAGACGCCGGTGACGCGCTTCGCGTGGTTTTGCACTGCCTGCTGTTCGATAAGCTCCAGAGCCCGCTGGCAGAGGGTGATTTCGTGCATGACGCCTCCTCAATGAATTGCGCAATTGAATGCAATAACGGTGCCAGCTTGATTTTTGTTAGGGCGTGACGGTGTCAACACTGTCGAAATGACACGTCGACACCGCGCGATTGACAGTGCAATAAGAGTTAAAATTTATATAAATCATAATCTTAAAAATTGGCATGGAATCTGCTTAACAGCCGCTATCTCCATTAACCGGATACCTTTTATGACTATTTGGGAAATCAGCGAAAAAGCGGATTACATCGCGCAGCGTCATCAGCAGCTCCAGGATCAGTGGCACCTCTACTGCAACTCTCTGGTTCAGGGGATCACCCTGTCAAAGGCCCGTCTGCATCATGCGATGAGCTGCGCGGCGCAGGGCGATATGCGCTTTGTCCTTTTTGGCCACTTCACGGTCTTTGTCACCCTGGCGGACAGCTTTAACAGCCACACCATTGAGTACTTTGTTGAGAACAAAGAGGGTGAAAAACACTGTATTGCGCAAGCGCAGTTGATGGCTGACGGCATGGTCGATGGCTACGTCAGCAACCGCGATCGCCAGCAGGTGCTCGAGCACTATCTGGAGAAAATCGCGCCGGTTTATAACGGGCTTTATACCGCGGTTGAGCATGACCTGCCGGTCGATCTGAAACAGCTGACGGCGGGAAATGCCTCCGCAAACGTTGCCTGATAACCAAGTGTCGAAAGTGTCGATAAGACAGTTTTTCTTCGTCAAAAATGACCATCACCTGAGGATTGCCCGGTGAACCGTTTTGTAATTGCTGACTCGACGGTCTGTATTGGCTGTCGAACCTGTGAGGCGGCGTGTTCGGAAACCCACCGCCTGCACGGGCTGCAGTCCATGCCGCGTCTGCGCGTCATGCGTAATGAAAAAGAGTCTGCTCCGCAGCTCTGCCACCACTGTGAAGACGCCCCCTGCGCGGGTGTCTGCCCTGTGAATGCCATCACCCGCGTTGATGGCGCTGTCCAGCTCAACGAAAGCCTGTGCGTAAGCTGCAAGCTGTGCGGCATTGCCTGCCCGTTTGGCGCGATTGAATTTTCCGGCAGCCGCCCGCTGCATATTCCGGCAAACGCAAATACCCCGAAAGCGCCGCCCGCACCACCCGCTCCGGCGAAGGTGAGCACGCTATTGGACTGGGTGCCCGGCATCCGCGCCGTCGCGGTGAAATGCGATCTGTGCAGCTTTGACGAACAGGGTCCGGCCTGCGTGCGCACCTGCCCGACCAGGGCGCTGATTCTGGTCAACATTCGCGACATCGCCCGCACCAGCAAGCGCAAGCGCGAGCTGACCATCAACAGCGATTTTGGCGATCTTTCGCTTTTGCAGGCGCTTAACGAGGGGGCGAAATGAACGCGATATTCATGATTAACAGCGCCGTGGCGTGCTTCACTGCCGCCGCCGTTCTGGCGCTGGTGTTCTCTTTCCATAAAACCCTGAGCGGCGGGATTGCCGGTATCGGCGGGGCGGTCGGTAGCGTGATGACGCTCGCTGCGGGCGGTGTCGTTCTGATCGGCGGGCAATCTGTGGAAACACTCATGCCGCTGATTCGTCATACCGTGGCTATTACTCCGCTGAATGCCATCTGGCTGGTGACCTTTGGCCTGTGCGGACTGTTTATCAGCCTGTTCAATATCGACTGGCACCGCCATGCGCACGCCAAAGCCAACGGCCTGCTGGTTAACCTGCTGATGGCAACGGCGATCTGTACCGTTATCGCCAGCAACCTCGGCGCGCTGGTGGTGATGGCGGAGATCATGGCGCTGTGCGGCGTGTTCCTGACGGGCTGCAGCGCCTCCGGCAAGCTGTGGTTTGCGCTGGGACGCCTCGGCACGCTGCTGCTGGCGCTGGCCTGCTGGCGGGTGTGGCAACGTTTCGGCACGCTGGACTTCGCTGCGCTCAACGGTCATCCGCTGGGGAATGACGTCTGGCTGCTGGGCGTGATCGGCTTTGGCCTGCTCGCCGGGATTATCCCGCTGCACGGCTGGGTGCCGCAGGCGCATGCGAATGCCTCCGCGCCCGCCGCCGCGCTGTTTTCCACCGTCGTCATGAAGGTAGGGCTGTTCGGTATTCTGAGCATCACGCTGGCCGGCGGACAGCCGCCGCTGTGGTGGGGCGTCGTGCTGCTGATTGCCGGTATGATCACCGCGTTCGTCGGCGGGCTGTACGCGCTGATGGAGCACAACATCCAGCGCCTGCTGGCGTACCACACGCTGGAAAACAACGGCATCATTCTGCTCGGAATGGGCGCGGGCGTGACCGGGCTTGCGCTCAATCATCCTGCGCTGATCGCAGCCGGGTTTATCGGCGGTCTTTACCACCTCGTCAACCACAGCCTGTTTAAAAGCACCCTGTTCCTCGGCGCGGGAAGCGTCTGGTTCCGCACCGGCCATCGGGATATTGAAAAGCTCGGTGGGATTGGCAAAAAGATGCCGGTGATTTCACTGGCGATGCTGGTAGGGCTAATGGCGATGGCCGCACTGCCGCCGCTGAACGGCTTTGCCGGGGAGTGGGTAATCTATCAGTCCTTCTTCGCGCTCGGGCAGAGCGATGTCTTTATCGCACGCCTGCTCGGCCCGCTGCTGGCGGTCGGACTGGCGATTACCGGGGCGCTGGCGGTGATGTGTATGGCGAAAGTCTACGGCGTGACCTTCCTCGGCGCGCCGCGCACCCGCGAAGCGGAAAACGCCTGCTGCGCACCGGTACTGATGTGTGCCAGCGTGGTCGCGCTGGCGCTGTGCTGCATCGCAGGCGGCGTCGCCGCGCCGTGGCTGCTGCCGCTGTTGGGTAACGCTATTCCACTGCCGCTCGCGACGGCGCATACCGTCGTATCCCAGCCGATGATGGCGCTGTTGCTGATTGCCGCGCCGCTGCTGCCGTTCGTGCTGATGCTGTTCTTCAGGCGCGACCGCCTTGCCTCCCGCTCTCGCGGGGCGGCGTGGGCCTGCGGTTACGAACACGAACAGTCGATGGTCATCACCGCCCACGGTTTCGCCATGCCGGTGAAGGAGAACTTCGCCGTCGTGCTGAAGCTGCGCCACTGGCTGAACCCGAAGGGTTGGGTGCCGGGCTGGCAGAGTGCCGCCGCGCCCGTGTTGTTCCGTCGTCTGGCGCTGATCGAACTGGCGGTGCTGGTGATCATTGTGATTTCACGAGGAGCCTGACATGAGTTTGTTACTGGCCATTCTTCAGGCGCTGGTGCTGTTCGCTGCTGCGCCGCTGCTGTCGGGCATCACGCGCGTGGCACGCGCCCGAATGCATAACCGTCGCGGGCCCGGGGTGCTCCAGGAGTATCGCGATCTCTTCAAGCTGCTTTCTCGTCAGAGCGTGGCCCCGGATGCCGCAGGCTGGGTCTTCCGCCTGACGCCGTTCGTGATGGTGGGCGTGATGCTGACCATCGCCACCGCGCTGCCGGTGGTCACGGTGGCGTCGCCGCTGCCCGTGCTTGGCGATCTGATTACGCTTATCTACCTCTTCGCCATCGCCCGCTTCTTCTTTGCCATTGCGGGCCTGGACACCGGGAGCCCGTTTACCGGCATCGGTGCCAGCCGCGAGGCGATGCTGGGCGTGCTGGTTGAGCCGATCCTGCTGCTCGGGCTGTGGGTCGCCGCGCAGGTCGCCGGTTCAACCCATATCAGTTTTATCACCGACACCGTTTATCACTGGCCTGTGGCGCGCTCGATCCCGCTGGTGCTGGCGCTCTGCGCCTGCGCGTTCGCCACCTTTATTGAGATGGGCAAACTGCCGTTCGATCTGGCAGAAGCGGAGCAGGAGCTGCAGGAAGGGCCGCTTACCGAGTACAGCGGCTACGGCTTCGCGGTGCTGAAGTGGGGCATCAGCCTCAAACAGCTGGTGGTGCTGCAGATGTTTGTCGGCGTCTTCTTCCCGTGGGGGCAGATGACGCACTTCTCCGCGGGCGGTCTGGTGCTGGCCGTCGTGATTGCCGCCCTCAAGCTGCTGGTCGGCGTGCTGGTGATTGCCCTGTTTGAAAACAGCATGGCGCGCCTGCGTTTTGTGGAAACGTCACGCATCACCTGGGCCGGTTTTGGTTTTGCATTTTTAGCGTTCGTCTCCTTGCTGGTGGCGTGATTAAAGAGAGTTTTTATGTCTGAAGAAAAGAAAGGTCAGCAGTATCTCGCCGCGTTGCATCAGGCTTTCTCCGGCGTGGTGCTGGAGGAGTCCTGGCAAACCAAAGACCAGATAACCGTCACCGTAAAGGTGAACTACCTGCCGGAAGTGGTGGAGTTTCTCTACTACCAGCAGGGCGGCTGGCTGTCGGTGCTGTTCGGTAACGACGAGCGCCAGCTGTGCGGCAATTACGCCGTGTACTACGTGATGTCGATGGAGCAGGGCGAAAAGTGCTGGCTCACCGTGCGCGTTGAAGTCGACCCGAACAAGCCGGAATACCCGTCCGTCACGCCGCGCGTGCCTGCCGCCGTCTGGGGCGAGCGCGAGGTGCGCGACATGTACGGCCTGGTGCCGGTCGGCCTACCGGACGAGCGCCGCCTGGTGCTGCCGGACGACTGGCCGGACGAACTCTATCCGCTGCGCAAAGACAGCATGGACTACCGCCAGCGCCCGGCACCGACCACCGACAGCGAAACCTACGAGTTTATCAACGAGCTGGGCAGCAAGAAGAACAACGTGGTGCCGATCGGCCCGCTGCACGTCACCTCCGACGAACCGGGCCACTTCCGCCTGTTCGTCGATGGCGAAAACATTATCGACGCCGACTACCGCCTGTTCTACGTCCATCGCGGCATGGAAAAGCTGGCGGAAACCCGCATGGGCTACAACGAAGTGACGTTTCTTTCTGACCGCGTGTGCGGCATCTGCGGCTTCGCCCACAGCACCGCCTACACCACCTCGGTGGAGAACGGCATGGGGATCGTGGTGCCCGAACGCGCGCAGATGATCCGCGCCATTCTGCTGGAGGTGGAGCGCCTGCACTCGCACCTGCTCAACCTCGGCCTGGCCTGCCACTTCGTCGGTTTTGACTCCGGGTTTATGCAGTTCTTCCGCGTGCGCGAGGCGTCGATGAAGATGGCGGAGATCCTCACCGGGGCGCGTAAAACCTACGGTCTGAACCTGATTGGCGGGATCCGCCGCGACCTGCTGAAGGACGACATGATCCAGACCCGCCTGCTGGCGCAGCAGATGCGCCGCGACGTGCAGGAGCTGGTGGACATGCTGCTCAGCACGCCAAACATCGAGCAGCGCACCGTGGGCATCGGCCGTCTTGACCCGGAAATCGCCCGCGACTTCAGCAACGTCGGCCCGATGGTGCGCGCCAGCGGCCACGCCCGTGATACCCGCGCCGATCACCCGTTTGTCGGCTACGGCCTGTTGCCGATGACCGTGCACAGCGAGCAGGGCTGCGACGTTATTTCGCGCCTCAAGGTGCGTATCAACGAGGTATTCACCGCCCTGAATATGATCGACTTCGGCCTCGATAACCTGCCGGGCGGCCCGCTGATGGTGGAGGGCTTCACCTACATCCCGAACCGCTTTGCCCTCGGCTTTGCCGAAGCGCCGCGCGGGGACGACATTCACTGGAGCATGACCGGCGACAACCAGAAGCTTTACCGCTGGCGCTGCCGCGCGGCCACCTACGCCAACTGGCCAACCCTGCGCTACATGCTGCGCGGCAACACGGTTTCCGATGCGCCGCTGATCATCGGCAGCCTCGACCCGTGCTACTCCTGCACCGACCGCATGACCGTCGTGGACGTGCGCAAGAAGAAAAGCCAGGTGGTGCCATACAAAGAGCTTGAGCGCTACAGCATCGAGCGTAAGAACTCGCCGCTGAAATAAGGACTCGCCATGTTTACCTTTATCAAAAAAGTGATCAAAACGGGCACGCAGACCAGCAGCTATCCGCTGGAGCCGATGCCGGTGGATAAAAACTTTCGCGGCAAGCCGGAGCACAATCCGCAGCAGTGCATCGGCTGCGCGGCCTGCGTCAACGCCTGTCCGTCGAATGCCCTGACGGTGGAAACGGATCTCAAAACCGGCGAGCTGGCCTGGCAGTTTAACCTCGGACGCTGCATCTTCTGCGGCCGCTGCGAGGAGGTCTGCCCGACGGTCGCCATTCGCCTGTCGCAGGAGTACGAGCTGGCGGTGTGGAAGAAAGAGGATTTTCTCCAGCAGTCGCGCTTTGATCTGTGCAACTGCCGCGTCTGTAGACGCCCGTTCGCCGTGCAGAAAGAGATCGACTACGCCATCGCGCTGCTGCAGCACAACGGCGACGCCCGCGCGGAGCATCATCGTGAAAGCTTTGAAACCTGCCCGGAGTGCAAGCGTCAGAAGTGCCTGCTGCCGTCCGACCGCATTGATATCACCCGCCATATGAGAGAGGCCAGCTGATGGACAATTTACTCGGCCCGCGCGACGCAAACGGCATTCCGGTGCCGATGACGGTGGACGAATCCATCGCCAGCATGAAGGCGTCGCTGCTGAAAAAAATCAAACGCTCGGCCTACGTCTACCGCGTGGACTGCGGCGGCTGCAACGAGATTGAGATCTTCGCCACCCTGTCACCGCTGTTTGACGCCGAGCGCTTCGGCATCAAGGTGGTGCCGTCTCCGCGTCATGCGGACATCCTGCTGTTTACCGGGGCCGTCACCCGCGCCATGCGATCCCCCGCGCTGCGGGCCTGGCAGTCTGCTCCGGACCCGAAAATCTGCATATCCTACGGGGCCTGCGGCAACAGCGGCGGCATCTTCCACGACCTTTACTGCGTCTGGGGCGGCACCGACAAAATCGTGCCGGTGGACGTCTACATTCCGGGCTGCCCGCCGACGCCCGCCGCGACGCTGTACGGCTTCGCGATGGCGCTCGGCCTGCTGGAGCAAAAAATCCACGCCCGCGAGCCGGGCGAGCTGGACAACCAACCTGCGGCCATCCTGCACCCGGACATGGTGCAGCCGCTGCGGGTCAAGGTCGACCGCACGGCGCGCAGGCTGGCTGGCTACCGTTACGGGCGTCAGATTGCCGACGATTATCTGCGCCTGCTGAGCCAGGGCGACCATCAGGTGGCGCGCTGGCTGGAGGCGGAAAACGATCCGCGTCTCAATGAGATCGTGGCAAACCTGAACAGCATTGTGGATGAGGCGCGTATCCGATGAGTGAAACGGTGGTGTTCAGCCAGCTGAGCCGTAAGTTTATTGATGAGAACGATGCCACGCCGGATGCGGCGCAGCAGGTGGTCTATTACAGCCTGGCGATTGGGCACCACCTCGGGGTGATCGACTGCCTGGAGGCGGCGTTAAGCTGCCCGTGGCCCGAGTACCTGACGTGGATCGCCACGCTGGAGGAGGGCAGCACGGCGCGGCGCAAGATGGAGGGCGTGCCGAAGTACGGCGAAATCGTCATCGACGCCAACCACATTGCGATGCTCGCCAACGCCTTTGACGCGGCGCTCGGCAGGCAAACCCCCGAGCAGCAGGCGTGGAGCAAAACGCTACTTAGCATGCTGCACGATATTCATCAGGAGAGCGCCATCTACCTGATGGTGAGGAGATTACGTGACTGACGTTTTACTGTGTGTCGGCAATAGCATGATGGGCGACGACGGCGCGGGTCCACTGCTGGCAGAGATGTGCGCCGCGAAACCGCAGGGCGGCTGGGTAGTGATTGACGGCGGCAGCGCGCCGGAAAACGACGTGGTCGCCATTCGCGAGCTGCGCCCGGAGAGGCTGTTAATCGTTGATGCTACCGATATGGGGCTCAACCCCGGTGAGATCCGCCTGATTGACCCGGACGACATTGCCGAGATGTTTATGATGACGACGCACAATATGCCGCTGAACTACCTGGTCGATCAGATTAAAGACGACGTGGGCGAGGTGCTGTTTTTGGGCATTCAGCCGGACATCGTCGGGTTTTATTACCCGATGACGCCGCCGGTGAAAGAGGCGGTGGACGTGGTCTATTCACGGCTTGCGGAGTGGGTTGGGGACGGGGGTTTCTCCCGGCTCTGAACAGCGCCCGGTGGCGCTACGCTTACCGGGCCTACGGTTTTGTAGGCCGGGTAAGGCGAAGCCGCCACCCGGCA
>ERZ1106983.928-NODE-928-length-30539-cov-3.552552_pt1 | contig 30539 bp, 20 predicted proteins | sample MGYA00403693_ERZ1106983 | MGnify/ENA primary metagenome ERZ1106983 (study PRJEB35170, sample SAMEA104062420) | human gut metagenome | biome: human gut; feature: human-associated habitat; material: faeces | place: Denmark | collected 2012-07-13 ...
GTGTCCGGTTACGGATGCGAACGAGATCATCGCCCGCGCGGGCGGCAAAAGCGGAAAACTCCATTATGTGAAGATTCCGCATGCCGCCGCTTATACGCCGCAGGATCGGACTGCCGGAAGCTGGACCCCCTGCACGACCGCTACTGCGGCGAAATTCACCGCTGCGGGTTACTTCTTCGCCGAAATGCTCAACGACGTGCTCGGCGTTCCGGTCGGCATCATCGACTGCTCGTGGGGCGGAAGCCGCGTCGAAAGCTGGATGAGCCGCGAAGTGCTGAGCGGTTATTCGGACATCGACCTGACCGAAGAGGGAATCTCCCGCGTCGCGCAGCACCTGCGTCCGATGGTCATGTATAATGCCATGCTCCGTCCCGTGGCGGGCTATACCGTCCGCGGATTCCTCTGGTATCAGGGCGAATCGAACGTCGGACGCTACATGGATTACGCCGCGCGGCTGGCCGATATGGTATCGCTGTGGCGCGGATTGTGGGCGCAGGACGACCTGCCGTTCTATTACGTCGAGATCGCTCCCTTCGAGTACGGCAACGGAAAGTCGCCCTACCTGCGCGAAGCGCAGTGCCGGGCGCAGGAGCTGATTCCCAACAGCGGCATGATTTGCACCAACGATCTGGTGGAGCCTTACGAGTTTTGCAATGTCCACCCGAAGAACAAGCGGGACGTGGGCTACCGGCTGGCCTTCATGGCGCTGAACAAGACCTACGGGATGAAGGAGATCGCCTGCCAAAGCCCGCAGTACGAGTCGATGGAGATCCGCGACGGCAAAGCCCGCATCAGGTTCAAATATATGGATCAGGGTTTCAACCGGATGGCCGACATCCGCGGATTCGAGATCTGCGGCGCCGACAAGGTTTTTTATCCGGCCGATGCGGTCGTCGAAAACCAGTTCGCTCTGGTCGTTTCGTCGGAGAAAGTGCCGGAACCCGTGGCCGTGCGCTACTGTTTCCGCGATTTCCAGCCGGGCAATCTGGCCGATACCCGCGAACTGCCGGTCGTTCCTTTCCGTACGGACGATTTCTGAGTTTGCTGACCGTCGGAATTGCAGGACCCGGACCTGAAAAATGAAATTCACCCCTGCCGCACTTCGCTGCGCAGGGGTGAAATCGTCTGAGACCGCTTGTCCGGCCGTTTCCTGCGTTATTTGGCGGGTACTTCCTTCAGCACCACGTCCGCCCATTCGGGATGGCGGTAGATGTATTGTGCGACGAAGGGGCACTGGGGGATCATTTGTAGTTTCTTGGCGCGCAGATCCTCCAGTACGTCGTGCACCAGCTCGGCGCCGATGCCCTGCCCTTCGTATTTTTCAGGGACTTCGGTGTGTGTCAGGATAATGAATCCCTGGGTTTTGATGTATTCGATGATGGCGATGTCGTCGCCCAGGTCGAATTCATAGCGCTTTTCGTCGGCATTGTCGACCAGCGTGTGTTTTTTTCTTTCCATAACCTTGCGTTTTAGATAGTGGCTTTACCTCTTCAAATATAGTTCCTAATCGGGAAAAATGTTATTTTTGCATCCGAAAGATGGAGCCTGTTTCCGACATACTGCTATCCTGGTTCGCCCGCGAAGGCCGTGACTTGCCCTGGCGTCGCACGCGTGACCCTTACCGGATATGGCTTTCGGAGGTTATCCTGCAACAGACGCGCGTGGCGCAGGGATTGGAGTACTACCTGCGCTTTACGGAGCGGTTCCCCGACATCGCCGCACTGGCAACTACGCCCGAGGACGAGGTGCTCAAACTGTGGCAGGGGTTGGGCTATTACAGCCGTGCCCGTAACCTCCATGCTGCCGCGAGGCAGGTCATGTCTCGGTTTGGCGGGGTATTCCCTGTCACCTACGAAGGCGTGCGCGCGCTGCCCGGCGTGGGCGACTATACTGCGGTTTACGACGCCCCGTGTGCGGTGCTCGACGGGAATGTATACCGGGTGCTGGCACGGCTTTTCGATATCGGCATCCCGATAGATACGACGGCCGGGAAGAGGACGTTCGCCGAGTTGGCGCAGTTGCAGCTGGATACTTCCCGCCCGGGACTTTACAACCAGGCGATCATGGATTTCGGGGCCCTGCAATGTACCCCCGCGCAGCCCCGGTGCGGGGATTGCCCCTTGGCTGGGCGGTGCCTCGCCCTGGCTGCGGGCACGGTGGGCGTGCGTCCCGTAAAACAGGGGCGTGCGAAGGTGCGCGACCGTTGGTTCAACTACCTGCACGTGACCTGCGGCGGGCAGACGCTGCTGCACCGTCGCGGCGGAGGCGATATCTGGCAGGGGGTGTATGAATTTCCGCTTATCGAAACGGACAAGGCTGCGGATTTCGCGGAGCTGGCTGCAACGGCGGCGTTCCGCGAATTGCTCGGCAACGGCAGGTGGCACCTGCGGCGCAGTGTCACGATGCCCGGGCACCAGCTTTCGCACCAGCTTTTGCATGCGGTTTTCCACCGCATCGAATGCGACGCCATGCCTGCTTTCCCGTCCGTGGAAACCGCCGCGCTTGGCGGCTATGCCCTGCCGCGGCTGATCGACCGTTACCTGACCAAATACCAGATGTAAGCGATGTAAATCGCCAGGAAGATAGCGCCTTCCCACCGGTCGAGCTTTTTGCTGCGGAACGTGAAGGCTGCCATGAACAGCAGCAGCGAACTCAGCACGACCACGAGGATGTCCGTCAGCGTGATCCCGCCCATCGTCAGGGGGTGGATCGTGGCGCTGATGCCCAGGATCAGCAGGATGTTGGCGATGTTCGATCCGATGACGTTGCCGAGTGCCATTTCTGCTTTGCCTTTGAGCAGCGATACCACCGACGAAGCCAGTTCCGGCAGCGACGTGCCGCCCGCCACGAGCGTGATGGCGATGACCGATTCGCTGATTCCGAGCGTGCGGGCGATCGCCGTAGCGCTTTTCAGAAACATCTCGCCGCCGAAGACCAGTCCCGCGAGCCCTCCTGCGATCATTCCCCCCGCCAGCCACAAGGCTATCGGTTTCTTTGTGCCTTCGGCGTGTTGCGCCCCGTTTTTCAGGGCAGCTCCGGATACGGGGACATTCATTCCGGTTGTCGCACCGGGTATGCTGCGCTGGCGTTTGGTTGTGCGGATCATGTACCACATCAGCCCGATGTAGAGCGCGAGCATGACGATGCCGTCCGGGCGGCCGATCCTGTCCGTTGCCCCGGCGCATACCAGGCGGTCGGAAGTGACCGCCAGCAGCACGAGCGACGCGGCCATGCCGAACGGGATGTCGCGCCGGATGTTTTCCTTAGTAAGCACGAGCGGCCGGATCAGCGCGCAGATTCCCAGGATTACGAAGACGTTGAAGATGTTCGAGCCGACGACGTTGCCGATCGCCACGTCGCTGTTGCCCGCCGCAGCCGAGAGCACCGAGACCACCAGTTCGGGCATCGAGGTGCCGACGGCGACGATCGTCAGGCCGATGATGAATTCCGGGACGCGGAAACGCTGGGCTACCGCCGCAGAGCCGTCCGTCAGGAAATTTGCGCCGCCGAGGATCAGCCCCAGGCCGACGAGTAATAACAGGATGTCCATTGTTTTATCCGAGCATTATGAGACTTACGGCCATCAGTGCCATGCCGGCCACCACGCCGTAGATCGAGATGTGCGCTTCGCCGTATTCACGGGCCGCTGGCAGCAGTTCGTCGATCGAAATGAATACCATGATTCCCGCCACGCCTGCGAGGATGCAGCCCATCAGTGTCGGCGTCATGAAGGGCATCAGCACAAGGTAGGCCAGCACCGCCCCGACGGGTTCCGCGAGCCCCGACAACAACGAGAGTTTGAAGGCTTTTTTGCGGTCGCCCGTGGCGTAGTAAACCGGGATCGAGACGGCAATGCCTTCGGGGATGTTATGGATGGCGATCGCCGCGGCGATGGCAACGCCCAGGGCCATGTTGTCCACGGCCGAGGTAAACGTGGCGATACCTTCCGGAAAATTGTGTATGCCGATTGCCAGTGCGGTCATTACGCCCATGCGCATGAGCTTCGGGTTGCGGGGCTGCTTGTCCATCTCCTCGACCATGTGTGCCTCGTGGGGGTTTTCGAACGAGGGGACGAGCCGGTCGATGATGCCGATGAGCAGTATCCCGGCGAAGAAGCTGGCGACGGTGACGATGATCCCCGTCTGTGCGCCCCATTCGTCCGAGAGGGTGGTGTGCGCCTGCTGGAACAGCTCGACGAACGAGACGTAGATCATCACGCCGCCCGACAGGCCCAGCGAGAACGACAGCAGCCGCTTGTTGGTGCGGCGGGCAAAGAAAGCGATGGCGCTGCCGATGCCGGTGGCCAGTCCGGCGCCCAGCGTCAGCAGCAGGGGTATGAGGATATTGTGTTCCATAGGGTTTACCGTTCGTTTATCTGGCTCTATCGCCGCGATGATGGTGCAAACGGGCGGGAAGAGCGCAAACTCCCAATTGTCCGGGGGCGGTTTATCTTCTGCAAAGATAGTGCTTTTCCGGTGAACACCGTAAAAAACCGGGCTCTTTCGGAGCCCGGTTTTTCTGATAGGAGTATAACCTCCGCCTATTCGGAGTGCTGTTTCCGACAGGCATTTGTGCGCCCCAGCGCTGATATGCCGGTGCGGCGGTGCGGTGCTGCCGGTCTGGCGGACGGCATGCCGCGTCCGGTTATTTGCTGTGCGCTTCGCGGATCAGCGCGCCCAGCACTTCGATGCTGTCGGCCGTGATGTGCGGCTGCGGGTCGGCCTTGTCCGCCACGTCGAGCGTCGTTTCGCCCGAGAGCACCAGCACGCCCATGGCCTTGGCATTGTGCGCCATCGCCACGTCGGTGTAGATGCGGTCGCCGACCATCGCGATCTGGTCGGGTTGCAGGCCGTGGCGCGAGAGTATGCCCGAGAGCATGTTGGGATCGGGTTTGCCGAGCGTGATGTCGGGCCGCCGTCCCGTGGCATGTTCGATGCAAGCGCAAATGGAACCGCAGTCGACCAGTACCGTCGGCTGGTCGGTGGGGCATACCCGGTCGGGGTTGGTAGCGATGTAGGGCACGCCCTGCGACACCCACCATGCGGCGCGGCACAGGCGGTCATACTGCAGCGTCATGTCGAACGCCGCGACCACCACGTCCGGCACGTCGTCCGCCGAATCCGCGGCCGATTCGAAACCTGCTGCCTCGAATTCCGAGATCATGCTCGGCGTGCCGAGCAGGAAAAGCCGTTTGGCCGCAGGGTAGTGCTCGCGGATGTAGTCGATCGTCGCAAGGGCGGTGGTGTACATTTCCTCGCGTGTGGCGTGTATGCCCAGCACGTCGAGCTTGTGCAGGTAGTCGGCGATCGACTTCGACGGATTGTTGGTCAGGAACGAATAGCCGATGCCCATCTCCTTGAGCCCCGCGAGGAACGGCTTGGTGTAGGGAAAGAGCGACATGCCCATGTAGATCGTGCCGTCCATGTCGAGTGCCACGTGCCGGATGCGGCGCAGGCGTTCCATCAGCTCGTCGTGCGTGTAGACCGAGCGGTATTTTTCGAATGCAGCCATTTGTTTACTTGCGGTTGAGATCGAGGTTCTGGAATAAGTAGGGGTAGTCGGTTTCGATGACGTCGCAACCCGTCGGGATTTCGAGCTCGTAGCCCTGTATTTTCTGCGCGTCGGTGGCCCTGCGGTCGTGCGTCGGGGCGAGCGAGATCATGCACATCACTCCGTTGCGGTGCAGGTTGTCGTAAAGCTCCTGCTGGTCGGGCAGCATCATCGTGCCGACGTAGGCCATCACCTGCGACCAGGGAATCCGCTCCCCGACATACTCGTTGAACTCCTTCATGTTCTTGCACCAGCACGAGAACATCGCCTGCGGGTCGCGGTCGAGATACGTGCGCGCCTGTTTGGCGTTGCGCACGGTATACATCACGTTGGCCGGTGCCAGGCGGTTGATGAATTGCGACATCACTTCGAGCGGGACGTCCTTGATGTCGAGGTTGAGGATCGTCTTGCCCTGGCTCCAGGCGATGCACTCCTCGAGGGTGGGGATCTTGTAGGTCGTGACGTTACCTTCGCGATCCTTGAGGAAGAACTGCTGCAACTCCGCGTAGGTGTAGTCCGAAACCTTGCCCGTGCCGGTCGTGGTACGGTCGATCGTGGCGTCGTGCATCAGCACGATCACGCTGTCTTTGGTCATGCGCGGGTCGATCTCGAAGAACGAGGGCATCATCGTGAGCGTCTTTTCGAACGACTCGATGCAGTTTTCGGGGAATCCCGTCACCATGCCGCCGCGGTGGCCGCTGATGACGACCGGCCGCTCGGGCGAATAGCGGAACCACTCGTGCAGCTGTGCGCGGTCTTTGATGTCGATGTAGTAGGGCCCTTCGGCCTTTTGCCCGCCCGGGGCGCATCCGAGCAGCAGGGCGGCGGTGGCGAAGGCGGTCAGTAGTCTGGATGTTTTCATAGTGTGTTTTATTGGTTCTCTGCGGTTTGTTCCAAGAGCAAAGGCGCCCGGAAGCGCCTTTGTCCCTGTTCTGTTTCCTTTCAGGCGGTTACTTGTCGATCCGGTGGCGTTTGATGACCTCGCCGCCCGTGTTCACGACGTCGATGTCGATTCCCCTGCGGTCGGCCTTCACCACGAGCTTGTCCCGGTTCGAATTTACGAGGATCGGGAAGTTCGTGCCCCGGCTCCCGTCGTCTATCCACTGGTAGCGGTGGTAGTGCCCGCATAGCATGATGTCGACCGAAGCTTCGTTGAGGATCGGTACGAACAATCTGCGGATCTCCTGTTCGCCGTGCCAGCTGCTTTTCCCGCCCGGGATCATGTGCAGCACGACGATGTGCAGGGGTGCCGCGCGGTATTCCTCGCTTTCGACCACGCCCTTCAGCCAGCGGGCTTCCTGTTCGCGGTAGGCGTCGGTGGTCGACAACCCGTAATAGCGGATGTCGCTGTCGGGTTTGTCCTCGCCGCAGTCCAGCACGACGAAATAGGCCGGCCCCTGCCGGAACGTGTAGTATACCTCGCCCGTGGAGGTCGGGAAGTAGTCGAGGAAACTCGGGGAGAAAGAGCCGCGGTTCTCGTGGTTGCCGCGCGTGGCGAAGATCGGGATTCCCGCGGGCGTCAGCAATTCGGCGGCCGAATTGAGATACCCCTCGAAAAGCTGCTTCTCCGACTCCATCGAAGTGAGCATGTCGCCGTTGAAGCAGACGAAATCGGGTTTGGCCTTTTCGGCACCTTCCAGCAGCAACCGGAAGATCGAATCCTGGGCGTGAATGTCGTTCACAACCCAGAATTCGGTTTGATCCTTCTTTTCGTCGAGCGTAGTGGCCGTATAGGGCTTGTGTTTGAGGATGTCGCTCCCGTAACCTTCGCCCAGGACTACCCGCTTGTTGCCTTCGTCGCAGAGCACGCCCTGCTGCATGATGCGGTAACGGTAGGTCGTCCCCGGAGCCAGCCCCTCCACGCGTACGCGGTGCAGGCGGCCTATGCGGCGTTTGCCGATGTGCGAATCGTAATATTTCGGCCGCTCGGCGGCGTAGAAATGCGATCCGTCGTCAGGAGCGACTTCGACCCACGATGCGGCATTGATGGTCGTCGTCCACACGACGGTGAAACCGTCGTCGGTGACCTGTTGCAGGTAGGGCCCGTGGGCAATGCGTACCGAGGGCTGTCCGATGGCAATGCCCCAGGCCGATAGGGCGACGAGTATCGAGATCAGTCGTTTCATTTTGTTTTTGCTTTTGAATCGCAATTCACAAAGTTACGAATTTTTCCGTAATAACCTACTCGCCGACCGGGAAATCCTCGGCAAGGCCCGTGGTGAATTTCGTTTGCGTGAAGGTCGTGCCGAACCGATCTGTGGCACGCACTTCGACCGACGCTGTCGGTGACTGAAGCGTGTAGTAGTACAGGTGGCGGACGTTGCGCTGGTAGTAGCTCGTGGGTTTCTTATTGCTGTCCAGTTCGGCCTTGCCTACTACGCCGATGTGGTAACCCAGTGCCCAGGCATCCCAGGACTTGTCCTTTTCATTGCCTGTGTAGTCGAAATGCGTCATTTCCCCTGTTTTTATGCCATTCTCGTATACTTCGATTTTCCAGTCCTTGTCGGCGTTCCAGACATTGGCTACGATCTGGTCGTCGCCCTTGTAATAGAACTGGTAGTTTTTCGAGTAATCACGCATGAAGATGTCGTTGGCGCGGTAGAGCCGTATCTGCTGCTGGGCATCGAGCCCCGTGCCCTTGTATACCCAGTCGGTAATCGTGGCGCCCTTGATGTTGTAGATGGCGTAGCCGTTGGGCGTGCCGTCGACGTTGATCGTGGAGTTCCACCATGCGCCGCAGGCCGCGCCATGCACGTGTTCGTAGTGGCTGTCGTAGACGTTGTTCTCGGCGTAGTGCGTGTGCCCCGACATGACGTGCACCTCGGCGAACGGCTTGAGCAGTTCGAATACCGCTTGTACGTTCTGGTTGCCGCTGGCGCGCATGGGAATGTGTACGCAGAGGATCACCATTTTGTCTTTCGAAACATAACTCAGATCCTGTCGGAGCCATTCGACCTGGTCGTCGCGGAATCCGAGCGAATAATCCTTGTGGCTCGGGAAAATGATGTTGTCCATGGCGATGATGTGCACGTTGCCGCGGTCGAACGAATAGTTCACGGGGCCGAAGATGTATTCGAAATTCCGCTGTGCGGCGATGTCGTGTGCGACGGTGTAGTTATCCTTGCTGACGGCGATCACCTTGTTATCGTGGTTGCCCATCACCTGGAAGAGCGGCAGCCCGACCTTGTCCGTCTGCATGGCCTTTTTCATCAGCGGGAATACGTCGTTCGTGTAGTCCGTATTCTCGGTGTTCCACCCTATGTCGCCCAGCGTGATGCCGTACGAGGGCAGCGCCGAGGCTGCGACCTGTGCGGCGATGTCGGGCACCGTCTCGTTGTTGAAACGTGCGATGTTGGTCGTGTTCTGGCACTGGGGGTCGGCCACGCAGAAGAGGTTGAACTCGTTTTCGGCACCTCCGGCCAGCGGGGTCAGCGTGAAGTCGTAGCGCTTGCGCCCTTCGGTCAGTTTCTGCCAGAAGCAGGGCAGCCCTTCGGACACGGGTACCTCGTATGCCGCGGGGATCGAAAGGTACACATGATAGGAGAATTCCCCGGCCGTAAGCTGGTATACGCCGTTCTCGTCGGTGGCTGTGCAGGTGTATCCGTCGCTTACGACGATTCCCTGAAGTCGGTTCCCCTGGTTGTCGGTCACCACGCCGTAGATGTCGGTCAGCGGATCTATGGGGGTCTTTACCGGGCGGTCGTCGTCATTCGAACACCCGGAAAAGATCAGGGCAGTGAGCGCGGCGATGATAAATATGTATCGTTTCATTGTATGCTGAATTAAGGTTTGTGTCGGGATGCGCGCCCCGGGAAAATATCGCTCCGGGGCACGTTTCCTCCCTGTTTATCTCCAGTAATAGTTTTGTCCCAGGTCGGGGTTGATGTTCAGTGCCGTCTTGGGGATGGGGCGCAGGTAGCGCTTTTCCTCGAAGTTGCGGCCCACGGTATAGAGCAGGCGTCCGGTCGTGCCGTTCTCCAGCGAGTATTTGCTGTTGTCGAGTATGATGTACGTTACACCGGGTTCGTTGCCGGCTTCGCCCGAAGTCACGCAGACGTCGTTGATGCCGTCGCCGTTGAGGTCGTAGGAAGTGTCCATGGCCGGGATGTAGATGCCGTACCACTGCTTGTTCAGCAGTTCGCCCGCATGCCAGCGCATCAGGTCGTCGTAACGGAACCCTTCCAGCAGCAACTCGATGGCACGCTCGCGGCGGATTTCGAGCAGGTCGCTGTCGCTCAGCCCGTAGTACTGTTGCAGATAGGGGTCTGCCGACGTCGGGCGCTTGCCGTCGACGCCTGCGCGCTCACGCAGCGGCTTGATGGTCTTGTTCCAGATGTCGTCGCTGAATTCGCCCAGTTCGGCCTTCGCCTCGGCGTAGTTGAGCAGCACCTCGGCGTAACGCATGATGGGCAGCGAGTTGTAGGAAACCGATGCCGACTCGTATGCCTTGTCGTCGATGTTGAACTTGATGACCTGGTAGCCGGTCAGCGTCACCGTGAAATCGGGGGGTGTTGCGGTCGAGATGCCGCCCACCAGCTTCGTGTAGCCCGGCGTGATGATGCTCTGCGAGAGCCGGTAGTCGCGGTTTTCGACTTCGGTCGTGAACTCCTCGCCGGTGGCCGTGTGGCGCGAGCCGTCCAGGTTGAGGTAGGTCTTCACGAAATCCTGGTCGAGCGACCAGCGCTGTCCGTAGCTGCCCGACGTGTAACGCCACGTAAGGTCGTGGAACGTGGTCATGCCGACGCTCATCTGGCGAGCCCAGATCACTTCGGTCGTGTTGACGGCCTCCTGTGTGAAGAGCTCCCGGTACTGGGTCTTGACCTTGGCAGGGTTGTTCACGATGCTGTATACGCCGGCTGCCATCAGTTCCTCGCAGGCCTCGGCGCATTCGCGCAGGAATTTCGCCGAAGCCTGCTTGTCTTCCCATGCCTTGCCCGTCGACGGGTCTACCGAATGGTATTTGCGGTAGGTACCTTCGAACAGGCACACGCGGGCCTTGTAAGCCAGGGCGATGTACCGGTTGATGCGGGCGCAGTTGATCCAGTCCGACGACGTGTAGCAGTGCTCGCAGGCGAAGTTCAGGTCTTCGAGCACGCGCTCCATGACGTATTCGCGGCTGTCGCGCGGTTTGTAGAGCGCCACCATGTCTTCGGGGTCGATCGGTTCGTCGTACCAGGGTACGGCACCGAAGGTCTTGACCTTCTCGAAATACTGCCATGCGCGCCAGAAACGGGCTGTGCCTTCGTAGTGGTTGTAGGTAGCTTCGGAGAGCCCCTTCGCCTCGCGCATGTGCACCAGGAAATAGTTGATGTTGTAGATCGGCGTCCAGTTACTGATCGACCAGCCGCTCTGCAGGTCGGGTGTCCACGAAGCGTTGGTCAGGAACGTGAACGACTTTTCGGTAGCCATGATGTCCGAGTATCCGTCGCCGTAACCCAGGTCTGCTGCGCTGGGGGTGTATTTCTGGATGAACCCGTTGATATAGGTCAGCAGAGAGCCTTCGTCCGTGAAATAATCCCCGGATCCGACCTTGGCGTCGGGATCCCTGTTAAGGAAATCCTCGCAGGACGTGAGCAGGAAACAGGCCGAAAGCAGAATGTATGTTATCTTTTTCATTGTCGTCCGTAATTTAGAAAGTTATGCTCAAACCGATCGTGTACGATTTCATGACGGGATAACCGTCGCCGTCGCCGAAGTTGTCGCTACCGAACTTGTTGGTTCCGTAGTCCGCATCGCCGGCGTAGATACCTTCCGGGTCGAAGTTCTTCGCGTACTTCTTGAGCGGTGAGAAGGTCAGGAGGTTCTCGCCCGACACATAGATCTTGAGTGCCTGGAGGCCGATCTTGTTGACCAGCTCCTTGGGGAAGTTGTAGTCGATGGTGAGGTTCTTCAGGCGGATGTACGAAGCGTCCTGCACGTAGCGCGTGTTGGGCTGCGCGAGGATCAGGCCCGAGTCGCTGGCCGAATAGCCGACCAGGCGCGGCCAGTAGGCGCCGCGGTTGGTCGGTGACCAGCGGTCGCTGTTATGCCACGGGAGTGCCATGCTGTACGGGCGGCCGTACTGTCCCCAGAAATAACCCGACTCCTTGGCCGGATACCAGTCGCGTTTGCCGACGCCCTGCCACATCATGCTGATGCCGATGCCGTTCCAGCGCACGCCGCCCTGGATGCTGTAACTGTAGCGGGGCGTGGTGTTGCCGATCTTCACCAGGTCGCCGTGGTCGTAGATCGTGTTGTTGCCGTTGTTGACGTATCCGTCGCCGTTCAGGTCGAGGTAGCGCGGGTCGCCGGCCTGCCAGGTCGCCGAACGGTTGGTGAACTTCGAATAGTTGGCCCATGTCTGCGCCTCTTCGTCGCTCTGGAACAGCCCGTCGCACTTGTAGCCCCACATTTCGCCGAGGGTCATCCCCTCGTAATAGTTGATCGAGTAGTTGGTCGGGAGCGTGCCAGTTTTGGCCGTATAGCGGGTGATCTTGCTGGTGTTGTCCCATACGGCGACTTTAATATTGTAGCTCAGGGTCTTGCCCGCAACCTTGTGGCTGTCGCGCCACGACAGGCTGGCCTCCCACCCGTCGGTGCGCATGTCGGCGTAGTTACCCTTGGGGGCGCTGTTGCCGAATACGGCGGGCAGCTCTTCGCCCACCACATACATGTCGGTTGTCTTCTTGCGGTAGATGTCGGCCGAGAAGTTCAGGCGGCCGTTGAATGCCTCGAAATCCAGGCCGAGGTCATAGGTCGTGGCCTTTTCCCATGTCAGGCTCTTGGGAATCGGGGAGGGTGCCTGCGTGTAGTTGAACACCGAACCGTTGTTCAGCAGGCTCGACTGTGCGATCGACATCGTGGAGAGGTAGGCGTAGGCATCGCTGATGAGGCCGTTGCCCGCTGAACCGACCGATGCGCGGATCTTCAGGTTGTCGAGCCAGTTGGCGTTTTTCATGAAGTTCTCTTCCGAGATGCGCCATCCCACCGAACCCGAGGGGAAGAATCCCCAACGCTGGTTGGACGGGAACTTGGAGTTACCGTCGTAACGGCCGCTGGCTTCGAGCAGGTATTTTCCTTTGTACGAGTAGCTTACGCGGTAGAATGCGCCGACCAGTCCCCAGTCGTAGCTGCCGTTGTCCTTCAGGGTCATCGCTTCGCCTTCCAGCAGGCTGAAGTTGGGCTTGCCGGGGATGATGATGCCCTCGCGGCTCATCAGGTTGCTCTTGTAGGTATAATCTTCGATGTTCCAACCGCCCATGATACTTAGCGAGTGGGTGTCGCCCAAGCGGGGCGTGTAGGTCAGCGTGGCGCTCGAAGCGACTTTCTGGCGGTTGTAGGAGCGCTCTTCGTAGAGCGAGCCCGAGGGGCGTTCGCCCGAACTGTCGGGCCCCGTGTAGTAGGTGTAGCTGTTCACGGCCTGCCGGCGGTCGGTCTGGTTGAAATAGAAGCTCACGTCGGCGGCGGCGACCAGCACGTCCTTCAACAGGTCGATCGTGACCGCCGTGCGGTTGTTCATGTCGAACTTGCGGTCTTTACGCCACGAGTTGCCCTCGACGAAGCCTGCCCAGCCCGTGTATACGGCCGCTTCCGTCCACGTGCCGTCGGGATTGGTGACCAGGGCTACGGGGTAAGCCTGGTGGTTGAGCATGCGCGATACCGTCATCGGCGTTGTGGAGATGCCCGTGTGGCTCGTCGGCTGGTGCGAATAGCGGTACATGAAGTCGGTGGTGTTCTCCACGCGCAGCCACGGCTTTACGTTGACGATGCCTTTGGCTTTGACGTTGAACTGCTGGTATTTCTCGTCGCCGGCGTTGTAGATGCCGTCCTGCTCGAACATACGGCCCGAGACGTAGTACGATGCCACGTCACCGCCTCCTGTCACGCTGATGTTGTGCTGGTGTCCGGTCGTATAGTCCTTGTAGAATACGTCGTACCAGTTGGTGTTGCCGAAGTATTCGTAGACGTTGCGGTTGTTGACGCGCCATTTCTCATACGAGGGGTCGCTGTTGCGGCGTGCCAGTTCGTTGTACCAGGTGCGCGAGAATTTGAATACGTTGTTGATGTTCGAGGGATCCTTGCCGAATGCGTTGACATAGGATTCCAGGAACGAGGTGGTATAATCGTAGCCGTTGGTGACCATCTGGGGCTTGGTGGCGCGCTTGTAGAAGGTGAAGGTACCGTTGTAAGTCACCTTGGCACTGCCTTTCTGCGGCTTCTTGGTGGTAAGGAGGATCACGCCGAAGGTACCGCGGGCACCGTATACGGCGGTCGACGAGGCGTCCTTGAGCACCGTGATCGACTCGATGTCGTCCGGGTTTACGGTCGACATGTCGGTTTCGACGCCGTCGACCATCACCAGGGCCGAACCGCCCGAACCGATCGAGTTCTCCGCGCCGCGGATGCGCACCGTCGCGCCGCGGTTGGGCTTACCGTCGGAAAAGGTCATCGTAAGGCCGGGGATGGCGCCCTGCAACGAGCGCGAAATGCTCATCGACGAACCCATGCGCTCTTCGAGGCCCTTTGTCGAAAGGGTTTCGACGGCACCTACGATGTCGCGGCGCTTCTGTACGCCGTAGCCGACGACGACGACCTCTTCGAGGCTGGTGTTGTCTTCGCTCATGGTGACGTCGATGGTGGATTGGTTGTTGACGTGGATTGTCTGGGGTTTGTAGCCCACATAGCTGAAATTCAGGCTCTCTGAATTGTCAGCATTGATCGTGTATGTACCGTTGGCATCGGTAGTCGTGCCTTTCGTGGTACCGGGGACGGTGACGGTGACACCTATGAGTGGATTTCCCGTGTCGTCTTTAACGATACCCGAGACGGCCTTCCCCCCCCCTTGTGCCGAGGCCGGGAGCGCAAATGTCACATATAAAAGAATAACCGTCAGGAGCCTGATGTACGAGCGTATTTTGCCCAGTACGTCAAGTCCGGTCAGCGTGTAACATTGTTTCATTTTACATCAGTTTAAGTTATCAATCGGTTCGTTGCCGGATCCCATACCTATTATTATATAAGGCCGGGTTTTTCCGGGGATTTCGGCTGGTTGCAAGTCATTCCCGATATAACTTCTGCTGGAGAGTGTGAAAAAAAGTAGTTAGGTTTTCGCGTGTGTCAGGTTTGTGTGTTTTAATTATTTAATAAATAAGGTTCTTCTAATTTTGCTTTCAAATATATGTTTTTATTTTCTTTCATGCAACTATTTGGTTTGAAAACTTTGCAAAAAGAATAGTAAAAATTATGTAGGTTTGGGGTGTTTTTATATTTATATATTGTAAATACCTTAAAATCAATTATTAGTGTTTGTATTTTGTTAGTCTTGATTCGTGTTGCCTTATTATTGTCTTTTGTGTGGCAAAGCTCGTTTATTGATGTTTCATGCGTGTTAAAAACTATTTAAATAATCACTAAAGGAAACAATTTGTGTTGCAATAGTGTTTTTAAGGTGCGAAAATTTGCAAAAAAGAAAAAATGTGCTTATGTTTGTCCTGCAAGTTGTTCCGACATATCTCTTGAGAGTAAGGACGCGCCCCGAGGCGTATCCGCTTTGCTATTTTCGGTAATAGTTATTACTCTAATCAAAATGTTATGAAACTTATGAAAAATTGGATAAAGACGATGCTCTTCGTGTCGGCCCTCTGTCTGGCGGCTTGCTCCGACGATCCGGATGTGGCTCCGCTCAAACGGGATACCGATGCCGTCGAGCTGACGTACAATTCAGGCGCCACGACCCAGATCTCGGTACGCTATGCCGGTTCGTGGTCGGCGCGTGTCGAGTGTACGGACGGAAGCGGGGCTCCGGTGAACAACTGGTTCTCCGTCTCTCCGGACAATGGTGTCGGTAACGGACGCGATTACCAGTGGGTGACCGTTACGGCCGAGCGTAATCCCGGCGACAAACGTACGGGATACATTTATCTGAAACCGGCCAACGGTGAGGAGATCAAGATCGAGGTCGCACAGGCCGACGGTCATTTCTCGGTGAACGACCCCGTGATTTCGGGGACGCTCAAGTCCAATACGGAATCCGCCGCAATGCTCGAAATCGCCTATGACAAGGCTTTCGGCGAAGAGATCGTGGAAATCGAAGCCACGCTCGACGGCCTTGCCGCCGAGGGGCTCGGCATCAGCAGCCCCTATCAGTCTGTGATCGAGCACGAAGGCAGCGGTACGATTTCGGTGCCTATCACCGGTGTGCCCGTGACGCTGGGTGAGGTGGTGTGCCATGTGACTTTCAAACTCGACGGGGTCGTGAAATTCCAGGGTGATGTTTTGGGGAACGTAAGTTCGTCGAACGAAGTGTTCGGCATGGGCTTCGACCTGTTCAAATGGGGCGGCGATTACCCGAACAACAAGAAGGGCCCCGGCCCGAACGGAAAGGACGGCGCCGGCAAGGAGTTCGATGGCACGGAGCCTGCGGAACCCGATGTGATTTCGGCGGGATCCGACGGTACGAGCGACGTTTTCAACACGATGGGCGAGACCTACCGCATCAACCGCGGCGTTGAAAAGTGGTCGGGCTTGCGTGTATATGAGCACCCGGGTTATGTGAAGCTGGGGGTTACGGCCAATGGCGGCTGGATCATGACGCCGGAGCTCGAAAGCCTTTCGGCGGCACCCGAGACCGTGTCGGTTTCGATCGACTTCCTGCGTTTCGATAACGAAACGGGTACCTACATCGTTTCTGCCGAGGGTGCCGGAGTCGTAACCAACGGCGAAGTGAACAATACCGTGCTCCCGGCACAGACTTCGGCTGCCGGCCGCAAATGGAAGACGCTGACCTTTACCGTTCAGGACGCTACCAACAAGACGCGCATCAAGATCGAGGCGCAGACCTATAACGAAAAGGGGTACCGTATCAATATCGACAATATCGTCGTTATGGCTGCCGACAAGACGGAGGTGACCGAGAAACTGCCGGCCCCCGAGCTTGAAAAGATTACCTATACGCCCGCCAAGACTTCCATCGCATTTGCGTGGGAAGGCGTGAAGGGGGCGACCTCCTATGAGGCTTCCGTGGCGCAGCAAACGCGTCCCGACTTCAGGAAAACCGTCGAGACGGAGGATTCGAACTGCGAGTTCGCCGATCTGGAACCCGGCCTTTATATCTTTACCGTCAGGGCGCTTTACGCCGGGAATGCGGAATTCAATTCCGACCCGACGCAGAAGGTCGTGGGGACTTTGGGCTTTGCGGCTGAAAAATTAGCGACGCCAACAGAATTGGCGGCTGCCGACGTGACCTCCTCGGGGGCCAAGATCAGCTGGGCCGAAGTGAGCGGCGCCGCCAATTACCGGGTCGTGGTCAAAACGACGTCCGACGGGAACGAGGTTTCCTCGGCGGTCGTCAGCGCCACCAGCTATACGGCTTCCGGGCTCAAGGCCGGTACGGATTATACGGTTTCGGTTCAGGCGCTCGTCGGCGACGGCTCCGTGGCGAATGAATTCGATTCGGACGAGGCGACGACTCAGTTCGTAACTACCGATCCAGTGCCGATGATTGCTCCCACTGCGCGGATTTACGCGAAGACACACGGCCTTGCCGTGCTGGAGTGGGAGCTGTCCGCCGCAGCGTTGGAGCAGCAGCCCGTAGGGTCGACCGATACCTATGATTTCCGGGTGAAGGATGCCGGCGGGAATGTGATCCGGTCGATCGAGAACTTCTCGAAATTCAATTTTACGAAGTATAAATATTACCGGCTCGTGTGGGGCGGACTGACGCCCGGGGCGACCTATACACTGGAGCTCCGCCGCAAGTCGACGGCGAATAAGGAGGCGCTTCTCGATTCCGAGTGGGCTTCGGCTTCCGTTACGACCGACGCGGCTCCCGACAAGTCCGGATACCTCCTCTATAAGGACTTCGAGAATCTTCCCGGAGGCGGTCAGCCCTTCTATGGTGCCTACGGCTTCAGCCTGGGTAGCACGACCGATTTTTCCGATTCGGATAAGATATTGATTACGACGGGCGATGCGAACTCCATCTATTGCCAGGGCGTGAAGGACAACGACTCCTATTTCAGTGCATACCTGCCCGAGTGGGATCGTGCGGATTGGAAGGCTAACAGTTCCAATGTCGGGCTTGCCGCCGGATATATGAAATTCGGTGGCGGCAAAAATCCCGCATGGCTGACTTTGCCGAAACTTTCCTCGTTGTCCGGTGCTACGGAGATCGAGCTGGAATTCGATGCGTGCCCCTATTATGAGCCCAGTACGAAGGGGGATATGATGGCGCCCTCGAACACCGATATTACCGAGTATTTCGGGGTGACGGTGACCGGAGCGACGATCGTGAGCGTAACGGGCGAGACCTCGGCCGATGCTGTTATCAGTGACGGCGGTGCCACGGTGACTTTACGTAACGTGCTTGTGGATAAAATGATCGAGGAGGGGCTGAAGGATACGTATCGCTATACGAATCACAAAGTGAAGATCACCGGCGTTACGGCCGATACGCGCATTAAAATCTATTCGGCTCTTGATAAAGATGGTGAAAACCATCGTATGTGGCTGGATAATCTGAAGGTTAAGAAGGTTAATTAGTTTTGGTGGATATGGTGAACCGGGGGCTGTGGGTATCTGCAGTCCCTGGTTTTTATCGACATTGGAGGTTGAAAAGAAAAGAAAAAGATAGCTATTTGTTGGTATTTTGTTTTCTTATATTGCATAATAAAGTAAAATATGTTAACTTTGGAGCAGTAAAGGGAAAATACATGCGTCTTTATTTTGCTTTAGGATGACTTATCCCCTTTTCCGGATGGTAATAAATTAATTTCGTACTATGAATAAAGTAGAAAGTGCCCTGTCGCGCACGACCGACACCAAGGCGTTGGTGATCGGAACCGATACCCTTCCGCAGGTTGCGGAAATGTTCAGAAAACTTTTCCCGGATAAGCGGGCGCTTGTTGTGGCCGATGCCAATACATGGCGCGTGGCCGGCGATGACGTGCATAAGATACTGGCCGGAGCGGGTGTCGCGCAGGATGAACCATATGTCTTTACCGACCCGAAGCTCTATGCCGAATGGGCGTATGTCGGGGAGCTGGATACCGTGCTTGCCGAGACCGATGCCGTGCCCGTAGCCGTCGGTTCGGGGGTGATCAACGACCTGACGAAACTCTGTTCCAGCCATAACGGACGCCGTTACATGGTCGTGGGTACGGCCGCTTCGATGGACGGTTATACGGCCTACGGGGCTTCGATCACCAAGGACGGCAACAAGCAGACTTTCGATTGCCCGGCGCCGCTGGGGATGGTGCTCGACCCGAACATCGCTGCGGCTGCGCCTGCGAAGCTCTCCGCCTCGGGCTATGCCGACCTGATTGCCAAGATCCCGGCCGGTGCCGACTGGATGCTGGCCGACGCCGTGGGGTCGGAGTTGATGGACGACTTCGCATTCTCGGTGGTGCAGGACGGCCTGAAAGAGGCGCTCTGCGACCCGGCGGGCGTACATGCGGGGAATGTCGTCAAAGTGGAACAGCTGGCCGAAGGGTTGCTGCTGAGCGGTTTTGCGATGCAGGCAACCCAGTCGAGCCGACCCGCGTCGGGAGCCGAACACCAGTTCAGCCACCTGTGGGACATGGAACACCTCAAATACAACGGGGCATCCGTTTCGCACGGGTTCAAGGTGGGCATAGGTACGCTTGCGTCGACGGCATTCCTCGAAATGCTGCTCGAAGCTCCGGTCGGGGAACTCGACGTCGAAAAGTGCGTCGCAGCCTGGAAATCATGGGAGGAGACCGAGGCGGACATTCGCCGGATCTTCGATAACGACCCCGAATTCGTGGCCCGCGGGTTGGTGGAGACCAAGGGTAAATACGTCGATAAGGAGGGGTTGTGCAGGCAGTTGCAGCGCCTGAAGAAAGCATGGCCCGAGCTGAGCGTGCGTATCCGCCGGCAGATCATCCCGTTCGGGGAAGTCCGCCGCCGCCTCGAGCTGGTCGGTGCGCCCTACGAACCCGAGCAGATCGGCGTCTCACGTGCCAGGTTCCGGGCAAGTTTCGAAAAAATACCTTACATGCGCAGTCGTTTCACGGTCATCGACGTCGCTTTCCGTTGCGGTTGGATGGAACAATGGCTCGATAAACTTTTCGGGAAAGGCGGAATTTGGGAAATAAAGTAGTATATTTGCAAACTGAAACTACTAAACTTTCATTCCGAAATGACTCCTGAACAAACCAAACGCTTCAAGTATTGGCAGACGCGTACCATCATCGCCACGATGGTGGGTTATGCGCTCTTTTACTTCGTGCGTAAAAACTTCTCGCTGGCGATGCCCGGCCTGGAGGCCGACCTGGGGATCTCGAAAACCAGCCTGGGTATTTTCCTGACCCTGAACGGTGTGGTCTACGGGCTTTCGCGTTTCGTGAACGGTATCCTGGCCGACCGCATGAACGCCCGCTGGTACATGGCCATCGGGCTCGCGCTCTGTGCGCTGGCCAACTTCGCCTTCGGATTCGGCGAGGATGTCTCCTACTGGATCACGGGGCAGCACGACGGTTCGCAGTTCACCAATACGATGATCCTCTTCATGGGGATCATGTGGGTGATAAACGGCATGTTGCAGGGGACGGGATTCCCTCCCTGTGCGCGTCTGCTGACCCACTGGATTCCGCCTACGGAGCTGGCGACCAAGATGTCTGTGTGGAATACCTCGCATTCGATCGGTGCGGGCCTCGTGGTGATCCTCTGCGGTTACATCATGGGTACCGTGGGCATGAACATGACGGCCGACCCCGACGCCGTGGCGACGATCGCCGCCAATCTGGGCGTTGCGCCCGACGATGCTGCCGGGATGGAGCGCGTCATGGCTTCGGCGACGCATGTTGGGGCCTGGAAATGGTGTTTCTGGGTGCCTTCGGCCATCGCATTCGCCGGGGCGATCGGATTGGTCGTCTTCCTGCGCGATACGCCCTCTTCGGTCGGGCTTCCCGAACTGGAAGGCACCGAGGTGAAGGAGGTGAAAAAGGAGACGAAGAGTGCCGAGCACCGCGCTTTCCTGATGAAGCATGTGTTCAGGAACCCGCTGATCTGGATCCTGGGCTTCGCCAATTTCTTCGTATATATCGTCCGTTTCTCGGTGCTCGACTGGGGGCCTTCGCTGCTGAGCCAGTCGAAGGGTGTCAGCATGTCGCATGCCGGGTGGCTCGTGGCGATGTTCGAAATCGCCGGTATCGTCGGCATGTTGTTCGCCGGCTGGGCTACGGACAAATGGCTCAGGGGCCGTGCGCACCGTACCTGCGTGTTCTGTATGGCCGGCGCTGCGCTGTTCGTGTTCCTGTTCTGGCAGCTGCCCGCCGATGCTCCCGTGTGGTTGCTTTTCCTCACGCTGTGTGCCGCCGGGTTCTGCATCTACGGCCCGCAGGCGCTGATCGGCATCGCAGCCGCGAACCAGGCCACGAAAAAGGCCGCTGCGACGGCCAACGGGCTTACCGGCCTGTTCGGTTATGCCAGCACGGTCGTTTCGGGCGTGGGGCTGGGCTTCGTGGCGCAGCATTACGGTTGGAACTGGGCTTATGTCGGTATTATCGGCGTAGCCATCGTCGGTATGCTGGTCTTCCTGATGATGTGGGGGGCGCGTGCCGACGGTTACGATGCCGAACCGGAACGGAATTAAACAGTATGTTCCTATTTTAGATGATGATACGGGTCTTGCGATCCGGGAGTGTCCGAACCGGAGCGCGGTTTCGGACACTTTTTTTGATAAAAGCGAAAAAATAACTATATTTGCTCCAATAACTGCTAAAAAGACAGAGAGATATGCTGAGCATTGCCGAACGACACAAATATATCCTCGACAAACTGAACAAATATGGTTTCGTGCGCATCACCGACGTGGCGAACGAGCTGGGGGTTACGAAGGTAACGATCCGCAAGGATGTGAAAATCCTGGAGAGCAAAGGGCTGCTTTACAAGGTACACGGCAGCGCCCGTCCCGCCAATCCCCATGTCGCCGACCTCGACGTGCATGTCAAGGACAATATCAACCGCGATGCCAAGCGCCTCATCGCGCAGCGCGCCGTGGAGTTGTTGGATGATAACGATTCGATCATCATCGCATCGGGGTCTACGATCTATTCTTTCGCCGAGGAGATCAAGATGCGCCAGTGGCACCATCTGAACATCGTCACGCCGTTCCTGCGGCTGGGCGTGCTGCTCAACGAGGCGGAGAATGTCAATGTCGTGCAGCTGGGCGGTACGGTGCACAAGAAGTCGCTTTCGGTGCTGGGCGAGGAGGCCTCGCGGTCGCTGGACGACTGCATCTGCTCGAAACTCTTTTTCGGGGTGGACGGCATCGACCTCGAACACGGCATCACCACCTCGACGCTCGACGAGGCGAAACTCACGCGCAAGATGATGAAGGCCTCGTCGCAGAATATCGTGCTGGCCGACTCGTCGAAATTCGGGCAGCGCGGCTTCGGACGCATCTGTGCGTTGGAGGATATCGACGTGATCATCACGGACGACGGGATTCCTGAACAGATGGTCACCATCGTCGAAGAGGCGGGCGTCGACCTGATTATCGTCAGATAACGCTACCCGGGGAGGGAAGCTTATTCCGGATTACAGAGCCGTTACGGGGCGGTTGGCGTTTCCGGCGGCGGGGATCGGTGTGGATTATTTGTTGAAAATTTTCCGGCTAAATTTTGCATGCCCGGCAAAAAAGCCCTACCTTTGTGCACAATTATAGTGATCCCGAGAACCTATGAATTGTAAACCCAGCATATTGTCGGCGCAGGCTTCCTGGCAGCAAGACTATTGGTCGGGCGACGTATTTCCTCCGGTTTTCGGCGATTTTGTTTTATTAGGGTAACTGTTTCGGTTGCCCTATTTTTTTACGCTTACGCAGATGAAAACACTTTATACCAATGCCGTAGTTTATGACGGCGGTCGTTTTGCGGCCGGGGAGTTTGCCGTCGACGGGGGGTGTGTCGTGCCCGCCGGGGGCGTTGCCGACCGGGTCGTAGACCTCGGAGGGCGCCACGTGGTGCCGGGGCTTGTCGACGTGCATGTCCACTTGCGCGAACCGGGGTTTTCGCAGAAGGAGACCATTGCGACGGGTACGGCGGCCGCGGCCCGCGGAGGCTATACGACGGTATGTTCGATGCCGAACCTGAACCCTGCGCCCGACACTCCGCAGACGCTCCGTGCGCAGACCGACATCATCCGCCGCGATGCCGTCGTGCGCGTAGTTCCCTACGGCTGCATTACGATAGGGCAGCGCGGCTGCGGCCGGCTGGTCGATTTTGCGGCGCTGGCGCCCGAGGTCGTCGGCTTTTCGGACGATGGCCGCGGCGTGCAGTCGGACGGCCTGATGGAAGAGGCGATGCGCCGCGCTGCACAGGTGGGGAAGCCGGTCGTGGCGCACTGCGAGGTCGACGACCTGCTGCGGGGCGGCTATATCCATGACGGGGAGTACTGCCGTGCGCACGGGCATAAGGGCATCTGTTCGGAAAGCGAGTGGCGGCAGGTGGAACGTGACATCGCGCTCGCGGAAAAGACCGGCTGCCAGTACCATGTCTGCCATGTGTCGACCCGTGAGAGCGTCGAACTGGTACGCCGCGCCAAGGCCAGGGGCCTGCGCGTGAGTTGCGAGACGGCCCCGCACTACCTGCTGCTCTGCGACGAGGATCTGCAGGAGGACGGACGCTTCAAGATGAACCCGCCGCTGCGCAGCCGCGCTGACCGCGATGCCCTGCTTGCGGGGATCACGGACGGCACGATCGAGGTGATCGCCACGGATCATGCGCCCCATACCGCCGCGGAGAAGTCGCGCGGCTTGGCCGCAAGCGCCATGGGGGTCGTGGGGTTGGAGTGTGCTTTCCCCCTGTTATATAAATATATGGTGTTGCCGGGCATTATCACGCTCGAAAAGCTGATCGCGCTGATGGCTGTTAATCCCCGCCGGATATTCGGCCTGGGCGGCGGGCTGCATGTCGGCGACCAGGCCGACTTTACGGTGCTGGATCTCGATGCACGGTACAGGGTCGACCCTGCGACGTTCCTTTCGATGGGCCGGGCGACCCCGTTTGCGGGCTGGGAAGTACAGGGCCGTGCGGCGATGACCGTCGTGGGCGGCAGGGAAGTGTTTAGAGACGAAACGATGAAAACCAATAGATAAGAATGAAACCATTTACGAAGAAAATTGTGCTGGAAAACGGCCGGGAGTTCTACGGTTACGGCTTCGGTGCCGACCGAGAGGCTATCAACGAGATCGTCTTCAATACCTCGATGGTGGGGTACCAGGAGATCATGTCGGATCCCTCCTACACGGATCAGATGGTCGTGATGACCTATCCGCTCATCGGAAACTACGGTATGGCCGATGAGGATTACGAAACGAAGAACCCGACCATCGGCGGTATGATCGTGCGCGAGTATAACGACTCGCCGTCGAATTTCCGGTATACGAAAACCCTGAACGAGGTGTTCGAGGAGTACGGCATCCCGGCGATCTGGGGCGTAGATACCCGCACGCTGACGCGCATTATCCGCAACGAGGGCAGCCAGAAGGTCATCGTCACCGATGCCGCCACGCCCCGTGAGGAAGCGATGCGCAAGCTCGCCGAGTATCGCCTGCCGCACGATATGGTTTCACGTGTGAGCTGCAAGAAACGCTGGATGTCGCGCGTTCCCAACCACAAGTACGACGTGGTGGCCGTCGACTGCGGCATCAAGCACAATATCATTCGCCAGCTTAACCGCGTGGGCTGCAATGTGACCATCGTGCCCTACGACTCGACGGTCGAGGAGATCATGGCCTTCCATCCCGACGGCATCGTGCTGTCGAACGGCCCAGGCAACCCCGAGGATGTGACGCCGGTGATCGGGCTGGTCAGGCAACTGCGCGGCAAACTGCCGATTTTCGGCATCTGCATGGGGCACCAGCTCATATCGCTGGCCTATGGCGCCAAGACCGTGAAGATGAAATTCGGCCACCGCGGCGGGAACCACCCCGTGAAAAATCTGGAGACGGGACGGATCGAGATCACGAGCCAGAACCACAGCTATGCCGTGGACATCGACTCGCTGGCCGCCACCGGCCTCAGGCTGACGCACGTAAACCTGCTCGACGGCACGGCCGAAGGCGTGGAGTGCGCCGAGGACGGCGTCTTTTCGATGCAGTACCACCCCGAGAGTGCCTCGGGCCCGCAGGATAGCAGCTATTTGTTCAAGAAGTTTACCAAAATAATGGAGGAGCGTAAAAATGCCTAAGAGAAGAGATATAAACAAGGTAATGGTCATCGGTTCCGGCCCGATCGTCATCGGCCAGGCCGCGGAATTCGACTATGCGGGTACGCAGGCGTGCCTCGCACTCAAGGAGGAGGGATACGAGGTAATCCTGGTGAATTCCAACCCTGCGACGATCATGACCGATACGCATATCGCAGACAAGGTCTACATGGAACCCCTGACGCTCGAATACGTGGCCAAGATCATCCGTTTCGAGCGTCCCGACGCCATCGTGCCGGGGCTGGGCGGACAGACGGGCCTGAACCTTGCGGTGCAACTTGCCAAGAAGGGTATCCTGAAAGAGTGCCAGGTCGAGATCCTGGGCACCTCGTTCGAGTCGATCGAACGCGCCGAAGACCGCGAACTTTTCAAGGAGCTGTGCGAGTCGCTGGGCGAACCGGTGATCGAATCTAAAATCGCCATGTCGGTCGAGGAGGCCGTGGAGGTCGCCGCCCAGATCGGCTATCCCGTCGTGCTGCGTCCCGCCTATACGCTGGGCGGTACGGGCGGCGGATTCGTCGACAACGAGGAGCAGCTGCGCGAAATGATGCGCCACGCCCTGTTCCTTTCGCCCGTGCACCAGGTGCTCGTCGAGAAGAGCATCAAGGGCTACAAGGAGATCGAGTTCGAGGTGATGCGCGACCACAACGACACGGCCATCAGCATCTGCTGCATGGAGAATATCGATCCCGTGGGCGTGCATACGGGCGACTCGATCGTCGTGGCGCCGTGCCAGACGCTTACCAACAAGGAGTTCCAGATGCTGCGCGATTCGGCGCTGAAGATTATCCGCGAGCTGAAAATCGAAGGCGGTTGCAACGTGCAGTTCGCACTCGACCCCCTGTCGTTCAAATACTACCTGATCGAGGTGAACCCCCGCGTGTCGCGCTCGTCGGCCCTGGCGTCGAAGGCCAGCGGCTATCCGATCGCGCGTGTGACGGCCAAGGTCGCCGTAGGACTTACGCTCGACGAGATCATGCTGGCCAATACGCCCGCCAGCTTCGAGCCGACGCTCGATTACGTGGTCACCAAAGTCGCCCGCTTCCCGTTCGACAAGTTCAGCGATGCGTCGAACAAACTGGGTACGCAGATGAAGGCCACGGGCGAGGTGATGTCCATCGGCCGCACGATGGAGGAAAGCCTCCTGAAGGCGATGCGCTCGCTCGAAACGGGTGTCTGCCATATCTACCACAAGAAATTCGACGACTGGTCGGACGCGCAGCTGCTGGAATACATCAAGGACGCTACGGACGACCGCCTCTATGCCATCGCGCAGTTGATCCGCAACGGCATCGACCTGGTGCTGATCTACGACAATACGAAGATCGACATGTTCTTCCTCGAAAAGTTCAAGAACATCGTCGAATTCGAACGCGAGGTGAAAGCGCACCCGATGGATGTCGAAACCCTGCGCGATGCCAAGCGCATGGGATTCAGCGACAAGTTCATCGGCCAGTTGTGGGGCATCTCGCAGCAGGACGTATACCGGCTGCGCGAAAAGAACGGCCTCTTCCCCGTCTACAAGATGATCGACACCTGTGCCAGCGAATTCAGCTCCTATGTGCCCTATTTCTACTCGACTTACGAGGACGAGAACGAGTCGGTTGTGAGCGATAAGGAGAAGATCGTGGTGCTCGGCTCGGGCCCGATCCGTATCGGCCAGGGCGTTGAGTTCGACTACTCGACCGTGCATGCCATCTGGTCGATCCGCGAGGCCGGTTACGAGGCGATTATCATCAACAACAACCCCGAAACCGTGTCGACGGACTACACTACCAGCGACAAGCTCTATTTCGAACCGCTGATGGTCGAGGACGTGATGAACGTCATCCACCTCGAAAAACCGAAGGCGATCGTCGTGTCGCTCGGCGGACAGACGGCCATCAACCTGGCCGAGCCGCTGGCGCAGTTGGGCGTGCCCATTATCGGTACCGATACGCAGGCGATCAGGAACGCCGAAGACCGCGGTTGCTTCGAAAAGATCATGGAAGAGTTGCGCATCCCGCAGCCCGAGGCCGAGGCCGTCACCGACATCGAGACCGGCGTGAAGGCCGCCGCCCGCATCGGCTACCCGGTGCTGGTGCGTCCGAGCTATGTGCTCGGAGGCCGTGCCATGCAGATCGTTTCGAACGAGGAGCGCCTGCGCCACTACCTGCAGACGGCCGTCGAGGTCAACGAGGATTCGCCGGTGCTGGTCGACCGCTATATCATGGGCAAGGAGCTGGAGGTGGACGCCATCTGTGACGGCAAGGACGTCTTCATCCCCGGCATCATGGAACATGTGGAGCGCACGGGCATCCATTCGGGCGATTCGATCAGCGTCTATCCGACCTTCAGCGTCAGCCAGAAGGCCAAGGATAAGATCATCGACTATACGGTCAAACTCGGCCTGAGGATCGGCATCGTCGGCCTCTATAACATCCAGTTCATCCTCGACGAAAACGACGAGGTCTATGTCATCGAGGTCAACCCGCGTTCGTCGCGTACCGTGCCGTTCCTTTCCAAGTCGACGGGCGTGCCCATGGCGCACATCGCCACGCAGGTCATCCTGGGCAAGACGCTCCGCGAGCTGGGCATCACCGAAGTCTACGGCAAGGAGAAGAAACGCTGGTACGTCAAGGCCCCGGCTTTCTCGTTCGCCAAGATCCGCGGTATGGATTCGTACCTGTCGCCCGAGATGAAGTCCACGGGCGAGGCGATCGGCTACGATGACAAACTCACCCGCGCGCTTTACAAGGCGTTGCAGGCCACGGGCATGAACGTCTCCAACTACGGTACGATCTTCGTCACGATCGCCGACCACGACAAGGAGCAGGCGCTGCCCCTCGTGCGGCGTTTCTACGACCTGGGCTTCAACATCGAGGCCACGACCGGGACGGCCGAGTTCCTGCGCAACCACGGCATCCGTACCCGTACGCGCCGCAAGCTGAGCGAAGGCAGTTCGGAGATCATCGACTCGCTGCGCCAGGGACATGTGAGCTACGTCATCAACACCATCGACGTCAACCAGCATAACACGCGCCTCGACGGATACGAGATCCGCCGCACGGCCGTCGAGAACAACGTGACGGTATTTACGGCGCTCGAAACGGTGAAGGTGCTGCTGGACGTGCTGGAAGAGATTACGTTCGGGGTTTCGACCATCGACGCGAAGTGATTTCGGGTTTTATGCCGCACCTGCGGCACATCGGGACAGAAAAGCATGTATAAAAAAGGCATCTATAAAATCCTTGCCAACGAACCGCTGACGGCGACCGTATGGCGCATGGTGCTCGGGGGGGATACGCAGTGGATCACCGCCCCCGGGCAGTTCGTCGACATCGCCCTCGAAGGCCGTTACCTGCGCCGTCCGATCTCGGTCTGCGACTACGACGCCACGACGCTCACGCTCATCTACAAGGTGGTGGGCGAGGGAACCGCACAGATGAGCCGTATGGCCGCGGGCGGGGAGCTCGACCTGCTGACGGGGCTCGGCAACGGGTTCGACGTGCACAATGCCGCACAGCGTCCCCTGCTGGTGGGCGGCGGCGTAGGTGTGCCCCCGCTCTACAACCTGGCCAAAGTGCTGCTTGCGGCAGGCAAACGGGTCGGTGTGGTGCTCGGGTTCAATACGGCGGACGAGGTTTTCTATGCCGACGAATTCCGGGCGCTGGGCTGCGACGTCGATCTGGCTACGGCCGACGGTTCGGCGGGTGTCAGGGGTTTCGTCACGACGGCCATCGCCGAGTGCCGCCCCGAGTTCGACTATTTCTATGCCTGCGGGCCGCTGCCGATGCTGCGGGCATTGTGCGACGCCGTGCAGCAGGACGGGCAGCTCTCGTTCGAAGAGCGCATGGGCTGCGGTTTCGGGGCCTGCATGGGCTGTTCGTGCAAAACCAAATACGGCAACAAGCGCATTTGCAAGGAGGGGCCCGTATTAACGAAAGGGGAGGTCATATGGTAAACAAGCAGTTCATCGCACAAAACCGGCCCGCGGAAAAACCCGCCGCGGATATGTCCGTCAGCCTGAGCGGCCTGAGACTGGATAACCCGGTCGTGCCGGCCAGCGGTACATTTGGGTACGGCAACGAGTTCCGGGATTTTTACGACATCAACATCCTCGGGTCGTTTTCGTTCAAGGGCACCACGCGCGATGCGCGCTTCGGGAACCCCACGCCCCGCATCGCCGAATGTACGGCGGGCATGATCAACGCCGTGGGGTTGCAGAACCCGGGCATCGACGCCGTGATCGCCGAGGAGCTGCCGCGCCTGAAGAGCTTCTTTCATAAACCCGTGATCGCCAATATCAGCGGCTTCTCGATCGAGGAGTACGCCTATTGCTGCGAGCGGATCGACCGCGAGCCGCAGGTCGGCATCATCGAGGTCAATGTCTCGTGCCCCAACGTGCGGCACGGCGGCATGTCGTTCGGCACGTCGCCCGAGTGTGCCGCCGAGGTGACGCGCGCCGTGAAGGCCGTGACGACCAAACCCGTTTACATCAAGCTGTCGCCCAACGTCACGGACATCGTTTCGATCGCCCGGGCGTGCGAGGAGGCGGGCGCCGACGGCATCTGCCTGATAAATACCCTGCTGGGGATGCGGATCGACGTCAGGAAGCGCAAGGCGGTCATCGCCAATACGATGGGAGGCTTTTCGGGTGCCGCAGTCTTCCCCGTGGCCGTGCGGATGGTCTACCAGGTCGCCAAGGCCTGCAAAATACCCGTCATGGGGTGCGGCGGCGTGACGACGGCCCGCGACGTGATCGAGATGATGATGGCCGGCGCTACGGCCGTACAGGTCGGCGCCGCGAACCTGGCGAACCCCTATGCCTCGAAGGAGATCGTCGAGGCGCTGCCTGCCGAGATGCAACGGCTCGGGATCGGGCGGCTGAGCGACATAATCGGAATTGTAGAATGAACGTAAAACCGTACGATATGCAACATGACGTAATTATCGCCTGCGACTTCAAGTCTGCGGAAGATACCTTCGAATTCCTCGACCTGTTCAGGGGCGAGGCACGCAAACCTTTCCTCAAGATCGGCATGGAGCTGTTCTATGCCGAAGGGCCGGAAATCGTGCGTGAGATCAAGCGCCGGGGGCACAAGATTTTCCTCGACCTCAAGCTGCACGACATTCCCAATACGGTGAAGAAAGCGATGGCCGTACTGTCGCGGCTGGATGTGGATATGTGCAACCTCCACGCCGCCGGAACCAAAGAGATGATGGAAGCCGCCATCCGCGGCCTGACCAGAGAGGACGGCAGCAGACCCCTTTTGATCGCCGTAACCCAGCTGACCTCCACAAGCCAGGAGAGAATGCAGCAGGAACTTTTGATCGACGAAGACCTTGACAAGGTAGTCATCAAATACGCACAGAATGCAAAGGAAGCCGGCCTTGACGGCGTCGTCTGCTCCCCTTTGGAAGCAGGCAAAATCCACGAGACCTGCGGAGAAGAATTTCTAACGGTAACACCAGGCGTTCGTTTTGCCGATGCAGCCAAAGATGACCAGGTGCGGATCACCACGCCGGAAGGCGCCAAAAAGATAGGCTCCGACTACATCGTAGTGGGCAGGCCCATCACCAAAGCCAACGACCCCGTTGCAGCTTACGAAAGATGTTTGAAAGAATTTTTAGGATAAATAGCGAGGTAGAGAAGATGAAAAGTGAAATTGCAAAGGGTCTTCTGTCCATCGAGGCAGTCTTCCTGAGACCAGAAGAACCATTTACTTGGGCCAGCGGCATCAAAAGCCCGATTTACTGCGACAACCGCCTGACGCTGACGGCGCCTGTCGTGCGCGGAC
>ERZ1106983.935-NODE-935-length-30470-cov-45.691304_pt1 | contig 30470 bp, 24 predicted proteins | sample MGYA00403693_ERZ1106983 | MGnify/ENA primary metagenome ERZ1106983 (study PRJEB35170, sample SAMEA104062420) | human gut metagenome | biome: human gut; feature: human-associated habitat; material: faeces | place: Denmark | collected 2012-07-13 ...
AGATACTCTACCGCGAGTCCGACATTCAGAAGATTCTGATGGCTAACTATCGTGAAGCGTACAGAATGAAAGGTGTGTAGGAGAATGTCCTTGATGAGTGTGTGAAATGAACAAGGCGACAACGTATAACTTACCGAGCGTGGCTGTTATAGGTTGTCGCCTCGTTTTATTGGCTATACCGAGTTGTTCGTGTTTGCCGGGTATCATTTGTGTTACCTGTATAAATCTAATACCATGCTAAAAACACACTGCGGTGGTTCGCCCAAGTGGCTGGAGGCGCAAAGCCTCCAAGGAACGTTGCTTTATGGCAGGGCTATGCCATTGGATTTTTGTTCCTTTCTCGCTTGGCAATAAGCTTATCCATGTCATTTGAAATCTTCTGCTCCGTCACCTGCGCATAGACCTGTGTGCTTGTAATGTCTGCGTGTCCCATCATCCTGGCTATGCTGCCGATGGGAATGTCCTCGTTGAGCATCAAGACTCCGAATGTATGGCGGCTGGCGTGGAATCCCAACTTATTACTTATGCCAAGCACCATTCCAAGGGTATGCACATCAAGATAGATGTCTTTCTTCTCACCCAGCGGAAAAACAGGCTTGCTGTCGTCCGTGGTATTGTAGAGCGAAAGAATCTTCTCGGCTATCGGATGGAGTGGCACGAAGAACTCCACGCCTGTCTTCTCTCTTTCCTTGCGGATGAACTTCCTACCCTCGGAGTTCTCACTGATATGGTGAGGGTACAGTTTCTTTACATCTATATAGGATAAGGAGGTGAGCGAGGCAAAAATGAAACATCTGCGTGCAAGCTCCGTTCGCTCATCAGCCATCGGGGTAGAGAGCATCTTGATGAAGTCTGCCTTGCTGATATGGGTCATCTTCGGGGCTGCCTTCTTCTCATACCCTATCTTGGCTATGGGATTGAAGCGGATAATGCTCCTGTCCACTGCCTTGTACATCAACATGTTCAGCCAGAGAAGGCAATGGTTTACGTAGCTGTCGATGCGTCCCTGGTCTCGTTTCAGGAATAGCTTGTATTCCTCTCCGAAATTCTCGTCTATGTCCTCAAACGCGATGTCGTCCTTATCCAACGAATGGACAAAGGCTCTCAGGTTCTTCTGCCATGTCCGCTTGTGCAGAAAGGTTTGTCTGGCTTTTGAGGTTCGATACCATTCCACGATGGTATCACCAAAGTTCAGCAAAAACCTTCCTGTCGTATCCTTGTCCTTCAACACAGCCTTCAGCATTTCCACGGTGATGATGCCGTTGGCGACAAGAAGTGAGTTGTATTTATCCTTGACCTCAGCAAGGAAACTTGCCAATCGTCCGTTGTCCCTTGCGTTCCGTACCTCTCCCTTCTTGGCGTTCCACTCCTGTGGGGTACAGGATATGCCTGTGGAAATGGTTGCGCTTTTGCCGTCAACGGTGATGCGGCAAAGTATGTTGGCTGTTCCGTCTGCCTTCACCTTCTGTCTGTTGATGTAAGGCAAAATTGAAAATGTACTTCTGCTCATAGTTGTTGTCCTTATAATATAATAATGTAGTTGAAACTGTAAAAAGAAAAGTTGAAAGCCTTGGTCATAATGCGAGAATAAAGTCCTTTTCGGTTGCAGCGATGAACTTGTCCATGTCCTCAAACAGCTTCTTTTGGGTTACTCTCGCATACCGCTGCGTCATCTTCACATCCTTGTGACCGAGCATCTTGCAGATGGTCTCCATCGGCACACCAGCCTCCAGCGTAATGAGGCTGGCGAACGAGTGTCGTCCCGAATGGTAGGAATAGGTCTTGCTCGTTTCCGCCAACTTGCAGATGGTGATGAGATCGATACGAACACGATTCGTGCTCAGCAATGGGAAAAGGGTATCTCTTGCCCCGTCCTCGTATTTCGCCATCAGCTCCAACGCCTCGGGCAGGAGTTTCACCCTGGCAAGTGTTCCGGTCTTCTTGCGGTTATAGACGAGCCATTTGTCGCCATCCTCCAACACCTTGACATTGGCTTTCGTGATGGAAACGGTGTCTATAAAGGCTGTTCCTGCATAGCAGGCGAAAAGAAACAGGTCACGGCTAACGGATAGTCTCGGCTTGTCTTCGGGTAGTTCCGCATCACGGATTTTTATGAAATCAGACATGCTGAGAGCCTTGGGTGTCGTAACCTTTGGAGTGCCAACCCGATAATGGGCGAACAGCAGGTTCTTGCACAAGCCTCGCTCAAAGGCGATGCGGCACATCTTCTTGAAGAGCGACACATAGATGGTGATGGTTCCTGATGAAAAGCCTTTCTCGTCAAGCAAGTAATGGTGAAAGTCACTGATGAAAGGCTCGGTCAGCTGTCCGAAAGCCAAATCAGTCAACCTATACTTCTCCCCGATGAACTCAGCGAGATTCTTGCGAATCTTTCTGTAAGTCCAGACACTGCTCTTCGACATATCGATGCCCTCATGGGTGCTGAGTTCACTGATATGCTCGTCCACGAAGGAGAGAAGGGTGGTCTGTGTCTTGACGCTGCCCTGCAAAGCCTCCTTGACATCCTTAGCCTCGAAGTCCGTTCTCTTTTCCACAAGCACATCGAAAGCCTTTTGGATGGAAAGCAACAACTGCCCGATGTCCTTGTTGGTCTCCACGGCTTCCTTGCTCTTGCCCTCCAATCGGCTGGCACGAGGATTCCAAAGCGATGGAGTGCAAGACAACTTGCAGGAGAACTGCGCCATAGTCCTGTTCACCGTGATGCGTCCCATGATGGGAGCTTTTCCATTCTTGTCCATTCCGCTCTTTTTTAGGTAGAGCAACACCTTGAATTTTTCGATTTTCATAACGCTTACATTTTGAGTGTGCAAATATAATCATTTTGTAAGCGTTCCTTGATACGCAAAACATTGAGAATCAGCGCAATAAAATCCGTTGATGCACAAAGTTGCCTTTCCGCATTGTTACCTGCTTTGCATAGGTAACTGTGGCTCACGATTTAGTAACTGAACTACTTCAATATTCCTCACTCGCTTGCTTTATGCCGATTTGGCAACTTTGTGCAAATCTACTCATTCCCAACTGTTTACGTTCCAACCTCTCTTATTCTCCTTTGGCTGCTTTAGAGCTTTATGTTAAAGAAAAATATTTTAGATAGTCTTAGGAATTTCACAGATAATGTAGAAGGCAAATGGGGAGATGACATTGAATATATAAGAGATATAAACGATGGAGAGAACACTCAAAAAGGCCTGAACATATTAGTTGCGATTGGTTTCTCTGTTGATATAAACGACAACAAATATAGAAGAACTGAATATGGAAAAGTTTGAAGTGAACATATTGGGTTGTGGAGCTGCCATACCAATTGGCAGACACATGACAACCTCACAAGTTGTCAATGTGCATGATAAGTTGTTTATGGTGGATTGTGGTGAAGGAACACAGACACAGATATGGAAGTCTGGCATAAAATTGACGAATATGGACAATATTTTTATCAGTCATGCTCATGGCGACCACTTCTTTGGTCTTGTGCCTTTGCTTTCTTCACTGAACTTGATGCTGGGTAGGACAAAGGACATCACTGTTTTCGTACCAGAAGATTTGAAAGACATTCTGATGTTAATGTTGAAAGAACTTTGCCACATACCTTTCAATGTAAATATCAACACGTTTATGGGAAATTCTAATCAAAAAATATATGAAGACGAAGAGATGGAGATAGAAACTATCCCCTTAAAACACGGCATTCCGTGCTGTGGTTTCTTATTTAGGGAAAAGCCAAAGAAACGGGTACTCTTGCCTGAGAAATGCCTGTCATACGACATTCCAAAACGTGATTTCAAGTTGATAAAGAGTGGTAATGACTACATACTTCCTGACGGAACATTGATTTCCAATAAAGAATTGACAGCTCCAAGTGAGTTTGTTCCCCGAAGTTACGCTTATTGCAGTGATACAGCTTATAATCCATCTATGGTGTCTCAATTAAAAGATGTTGATTTGCTTTACCATGAGACTACATTTCTTGCTAATGACGAGAATCGAGCAATAAATGCTTTTCATAGTACAACCCATCAAGCCGCAAACATCGCGAAAAGTGCCAATGCCAGAAAATTGATTATCGGTCATTACTCTATAAGGTACGATGATGAGCAACAGTTTGAACAAGAAGTGAAATCAATTTTTCCAAATGCTGAGGCTTGTAATGAAGGTATGGTGTTTAGAGTATAAAGAGAAGAATATGAATAACGAAAATAAGCTTTTAGAATATGATGAGGTGTGTCCTTATAGTGAGGGACGTGCTGCAGTTCGAAAGGGTGAGTTTTGGGGATATGTGGATGAGAATGGAAAACTTGTTTCTACAGACTTTACCAGGTCAGGAAAACCAGGGTTTCCATATAATTATGCGGAACCATTTTGTGATGGTTGGGCTAAAGTACATGATAAAATGGGGCAGGATGACCATTGCTATCTGATTGATAGAAATTGTAACCCTATGATGGTAGATGGTGAATATATATCTTCTGGTGATACAATGAGAAATGGTGTGTCTATCGTAGGATTTGACTGTTTTGAAGACTATAGAGAATGTCTTGTAGATAAAGATTGTCATGTGCTTTCCGACAGATTTGAAGAAATCTCTTACATAGGTAAAAAAGGAATACCATATTCAGACTTTGGAATTTATGCTATGGTGCGTAATGGCTATAAATACGGACTTCTTAATGTAAAATCTTTTAAGTTAGAATTACCTTGTGAATACGGTTGGACTGATTTTTGGGAGGAAATAGAACGGTTAGGGATTAGTTTTGAGTGACCTCAAATCCGCAACTAATAGGACAAAGGGCGTTTTTTGCTTGCAAAGCGAGAAATGATCATCTTGCTTGCACTTTTAGGCAAGAATGATTGGAGATTAAAAATAAAAGATGTATATTTGCAGCGTAATTACTATTTAAGAGGAGGAAAATATGGATAGATATCAAATTATACGTATAATCCATGACTATATGTCTAGCAAGCCAGTATTGAAGGCATGGATCTTTGGGTCTTTTGCTCGTGGTGAAGAAAGGGATCAGAGCGATATAGATATTCTCTTTGTCCCCGATTTTGAACATGGTTCGTTTACTTTGCTTACCCATGGAGGAATGTATGAGGATTTGAAGCAACTGCTAGGTCGCGAAGTTGATTTAGTAGTTGATGGCTCTTTGCGTCCGTATGCTCAGGAGAGTGTGGAACGAGATAAAATCTTGGTATATGAGAGAGCCAGTTAGGGATAAAGGAAGATTGGGAACATTATTGTGCGGAATAATGAACTTGTTCTTCTATTCTGATCTATATTAAGCGCTTGTAGATCATCGTGAGTAATGAAGTATTGATTCCCAACTTTTTCAGAGTTGGATGCAATGGCGACAAGTCTATCAAGGAGGAAGATCTGGGGTGGTCAGACTCCATCAAGAGAGATGCCCAGTCTGATAACCCAGAGACGATTTTCCGCTATATTGTCGAGATCGTGGGATTGAACATCCTGTTCTATTGGATGAAAGACAGGCAATGGTACACGATTGAGACTGAGAAAGACCCGATTGAGGTGCGACGCATTTATCCTAATCCTAATTGGGATGGAATATGCGAGATAACTAAGTCCGACTTGAATGGAGAGCCTCATACAAGTTCAAAGGGTGAAATTATTGCCACTTTTGAGAGTCCAATAGAGGTGTGGGGAAGTCTCCGTATCAATGATGTTCCAATAGGTGAAGTTTTAAAAGACTCTGTTATTACAGATTTGGATTAACAGGAAAAAACTAAAAGCGAGGGGTAACTTAATTGCAAGCTACGCCTCGCATTATTTATTGTTGTTTGTGGGATAAAAGCATCCTTCTTTTACATGGCTTCTACTTTGCTATTTCAGCATACCTCTTGAACAGTTCTGCCACGCATTCGCTCTCCGTCATCTTTAACGGAAAGCAATAGGCTGACTTCCTTGGGGCCCTCCTCGACAACGCCCACCCGATATCGAAAACATTAAACGTTAAAACGTTAAGGGTTGGCAAGGGGCAAGCACACACCCTACTTATTACATCTTAACGGAAAGCAATAGGCTGACTTCCGTGAGGCTTCCTAATTGGAAACCAATGTTTATCGATGGCGTGAGAGCCAAAGTTGTCAAACTCATAACAGGCAAGACGAGAAACCTCCCCTACCCTTCCTCTATATTGCCCCCGAGCTTATTCGTGGCGACAAGCGCTTATTTTTCACCCCTTTTTATAAAGTTAACTTCGTAGGCCGATAAAGTTAACTTCGTAGGCCAATGAAGTTAACTTCGCAGGCCTACGAAGTCAATATACTTTTTCGAGCCATTTTAGTGGGTCAGCCGAGAGGGCTGGGATATCCTCCGTTTTCAGTATATAGGGTAGCACTTAACATCAAGTCCATACTTTTTACAGAACTGTTCCATCTTATCCCAATCGACGCCATTCTTCTTGACGAACCGAATGAAGTCTTCGGGATCGTATTTTCTGTGATGGGAGAAACTAATGAGGAAATACTGTTTTTTAAGCAACTCTTTCAATGCTTGAAGTCTAGCTCCTTGATTTACTTTTTCTATATCAGTTTTGGGCACTACACCCATTTCTTTCTTGTATTCTTCAACATAGAATTTTCTATCAGAGAGGACTTCAGCCGTTTTATGAGAAATTGCGGAGGAGTCGCTTAAATACTTTGGAAGCTTTTTGAACTTTACTTGTGGTTGAGAATACTCCACATTACCAAAGAGAGACACTCCTCTTTCCACGGGTGGAGTATATTCTATTCCGTAGTAGTCCGTCACTACATCTTGATAATAATAGGTATAATACTTGTATCCGCAGAAAGCAAGTGCCAATATAAGCACTACCGCCAGCAAGATCACATACTGTTTCTTTTTCATTCTTGATCGATTATATGGTCCTTATGACTTTATACTTAATGCTCCCACTTGAGAGGATGGTCAGCATGGAAGCTAAATTGTTGTATTCCAGCAGAGAACAGCGTTGCTTCTATGCGAATAGACTTCGCCTTCTTCAATGCTTTTAAAAAAGCAGACTTCTTTCGAATAAATGCGAAATCAGTACCGCTGTTGGCACCTTCATCAAAGTAAAACTTCATTAGGGAATTATTGTCGAACTTTACCGTCACATAGTTATTCCCATAATATTCATTGCCGCCAAACTGATCACTGGACAATCTCAAATACACATCAAGTCCGCCAAACTTTTTGGCTTTACGGACAACAATACACATGTCACCACCGGAAAAGGCCCCTCCATTCTCATTATAGTCACTGCAGAGAATTGCAACATAATCAGTAGAACCTCTCATCTTATCCTTGCTAGTATCGTATTGCCATTCTGATTTCAGGCCTTCAGTAGGGACACTTGTCGAGTCAACATAAACTGAATCTAAAGCTACATAACCTGAGTCCACAACTGCTGCATTATCGGTAGAAGAAGTCGGACTGGTAATTGTCAAAAGTGCAGAAATAAAGAATGCAGAAAGTACGCCTATAAACAGCACTATGTATAAGAAAACAGAATGGGAAGAATAAGTACTCTTCTCCTCTACAGACTTATCAGAATGGGCATTATTCTCCTCTTCCTTACTATCTTTGTTCTTGATTTGCAAGCCATCATCAGAGGGAGTTATCGCTTCCCCATGTTTAAGAGATTCTTCCTTTTTCTTCTCACCCTTCCATTTCTGGAACTCTTCGAATTCTTTTCTTTCTTCGTCAGTCATAGTCGAAAATATACTAAAGTTTCCGCATCACCCCCAAAATAATGGGATAAAAACAACAGTTTCGCTATAACAAGTTGTATCCTTGTAGTCGCTAAAACGCGATGAAACAACGATTTAAAGAGCAACTGTCATAGATGGCAAATTTACGCATTTTTTCGGAGGAGACCAACACCTTTAGTGTTAAAAGTTCATTGCGGACCAATTTGATGGCACTTTTCACCCGATTTTGGGCTTGGTCATCTGTTTCGCAGGATATCATTGGAGAAGCAGGCGGGCGTTTCAGCCGTCCAGATCATATTTTGTCTCTCTGTCTTTTCCCTACAACAGGTGAAAAGCCTTCCGTGAGGCTTCCTCGGAAGGCACACCCGATATCGAAAACGTTAAACGTTAAACGTTAAAACGTTAGTAGGGCGGGCTCGACAAGCGCACCCACCCTACCACTATATATATAATCCCAATTACTCTTCGAACTCTACCAGCGCCTGGCGGAAAACGGAGCGTACCCGGCCCAGTATCACCAACGAATGCTCCAGTTGCAGACGCAGGGAAGCCTCATCGCTGTAGAAGAACTCGCAACTGGCCGTGACCTCCGTGAGGTTGGTATCTATGTAGATCTTTGCCAGCCTCACCTCCCGCGTGAGTTTGTTGCAGACGGTGAGGACCTTGATCTCCTCGCCTTCGCTCATCTCGTAAAACTGCGGCAGCATGACCACGAGGAAGGGAGTTTCCTCCTGTTGGGTGGCGAGCACATAGAGGTGCTTCATCTGAAAGCGAAACAACACGTCGCCGTCGCTATCCACCCGCGGCTGGTAGCCCATGTCTTCCAGCACGCTGATGACCATTGATCTTTTGTCCATAAGAATGTTCTCCAGTTATGATTCGTTGTCGTCCGTCAGTTCCTCGCAGCCCTCGCTCGTATCGTCGCTATCGGCGAACTGCTCCTCGATGGCCTTCACCGCCTTGCTGGCGAAGACCACGCCAGCCTCCAGATGGGCAATCATCCGAGAGATCAAGGCCTCCAGATCCTCGCCGCCGAAGAGCTCGCGCTCGTAGCAGAGCCACATGCTATGGCCCGGGGTGAACGCCTTGACATATTTCAGCGAGGCGTTGATCTTCTCCGAGAGCGCACAATATGTGGCGACATTCTCCTCGTCGTATTCATAGAAGCCTGGGAGCGCAATGGTCAGGAAGTCTTCGTCGTCCTCGTTGCACAGATAGAGAAGCGTCATGCCTTCATACTCAAACTCATAGCCGACGTCGTCGCTCTTCTCCAAGCAGAAACCAAGACGGGCAAAAGCCTCTAAGATTTTTTCTTTCATAATCGTTTACATTGATGGGTTATACGTTGTTGTTATCGAAATCCGATGCTGGCCGGCTGACCGTCCCTGTCCTTGGGCGAAAACTCCCTGTGGACGCGCTGGTATTCGCGCAGGTCGCGACTGCTTACCGAGGGGCTGCGCCCGGAGATGATCTCTTCGAGCTGCTTCTGGGTGATATTCTGCAGCGTATGCTCTCCGCAGCCTATCGCCTCGTTGAACTTCTTGCGCGCTGCCGACTTCACGATATAGTTGATGTCGCTGCAGTTGAAGCCTTGCGTCAGGTGGGCAAGCCGGTCCATGTCTATGTCCTCTTCCCTTGGCAACTTGGCCAGTTCCAGGGCAAACAGACTCTTGCGGGCCTCGTGGTCGGGCATGTCCACATAGACCAGTTCGTCAATGCGTCCCGTCCTCAGCACGGCCTTGTCGATGCGCTCGGGATGGTTGGTGGCGGCAAGGACATAGACCCCTTTGTCGGAAGCATGGTTGAGCATACAGAGAAACTCGTTCACCTCGCTGTCGTAGTGCTGGTTGTATTCGTTTCCTGTGCGACGCGGCACCATGGCGTCAAACTCGTCAAAGAAGAGCAATGCCGGCGCGTGTCTCTCCGCATTCTTGAAGACCTCGCCGATCTTCTCCTGCGTACCGTGCACCATGGTGCTGGCCAAATCGTCCGGGACGACCTTGATAAAGTGGATGCCAACCTCCTCAGCCATTTTCTCGGCAAAGAACGTCTTGCCACATCCCTCAGGCCCATAGAAGAGCATGGAGGGAGGACGGATGCCGTAGGCGTCGGCCAGATCACGATGTTGGAGCACATTGATGAAGCCCTCCTTGACCCGCTGCTTCAGGTCCTCCATGCCGGCAATGTCGCCAAAGCCATTGCCATGCTTCTTGGCCGTCGGCTGAGGCTTGGGCCTGGGCTTGCTGCTTGACTGATCGCTCGTCTGGTCGCTCGTCGGCTTCCTCTGGGGAACCGCTGACTTTCCGCCACTGATGCGGCGGAGCCATTCCTTTTCGGCTGTTGTTCTATCCATCTTTGCGTCCTCCGTTTTTCGTTTTCGTTGTACGATGTTTATGTCCGTAGTCGTTGCACGACGTTTATATTCGTTTTCGTTGACGATCATTATATTCGTAGTCGCTGCTCGACGTCTATGTATATAGAGGGCGAAAAGCATGGAGATTCTATCAGCGCAAGTGTGTCCTACCAGTTTTTTATCCTGAATATTCTACTGGTTTTGACCCTAAAGATCTTACAGCTTTGACCTGAATATTCCACAGAATTTGACCCTAAGATAGCCACCTTCCCGATGGTAACTTAAGACCGACTTCGATGATAACTTATGAGTGGCAGGGAGGGTAACTAAAGGCTACCACCTGGTCAATTGTGTTGCTTTGATTTTTGCGCTTCCATTTTTTATTCTTACTTTTGCAGACATCATTCAGGCCCACCGGGTGAACCATCCACAAGAATTTACAAAGGTGGCAACCACGGCAATCACCGGGTGATGAAGAAATGGATGAAGAAAAGAAAGATTTGAAAATGACAAAAGGATCACTTATACTTCTATCGTCAGTCATGATACTCGTGTCAACTCTCACCTGTCGGGCTGCTTGTCCCGACTCGATCCGCCAGCAAAAGATGTTGGAGGAGGAGCAGGACTTCTTGGCCAATATGAAGCCAGGACTGCAGCATATACAGATGATGGCCGTAAGGAAAGCAATGGAAGGCAATGACACCGAACTACAGCAGATAAGGCAGAGCCGAAACCAGCCGCCTACATTGCCGGAAGGCGTCAAGACTTTCTATCCGAGAGAGAACATCTGTCTCTTCTCTCCCAAGCATGAGACTGACCGCAAACGCCCCATTCTGCTCTACCTCCATGGCGGAGGATGGTGCTTTGGCAGCATCAACAGTTGCGCACGGTTCTGTGCCGCCGTAGCCCTGGAGGCCGACTGTCTGGTGGCAGCATTAGACTATCGTCTGGCACCAGCCCACCCCTACCCTGCCCCACTCGAAGATTGTCAAAGGGCAGTACTTTACCTGCAAGAGCACGCGGCCGACTGGGGAGGCGACACCACGATGATAGCCGTAGGAGGAGACAGTGCTGGGGGCAACCTGGCATTGGCAACCGCCATGTCAGCATCGGGCATTCGCAAAGTGATACCGATATATCCCGTGACCAAACTCTTCACCGAGAGGACTCTTTCTTGGGAAAAGTATGCCAAGGGGTATGGCAACGATGCGGAGCTCCTCGAAGCGTTCAACGAAGCCTATGCCAATCGTCAGGAGCGCAACCCGCTCGTGTCGGTAGGCCTGTGTGATGACGACGCACTGAAAGCGCTACCGCCTGCGCTATTCATATCGGCAGGCCACGACATTCTCCTGGACCAAACTGCAGAACTTGTCCAGCGCCTCCACAACCTTGGCAGACCCGCCATCTACCGTGTCTATCCCACCGCCACCCATCTATTCATAACAGTCCCAGGACAGCCCACAGCCTTTGAAGAAGCCGTCAAGGACGTGAGCAGGTTTCTGAACGACCATCATGCGGCCAAGTGACTTCCACATGAGATTCATAATGGCATGAGGACCAATTGGGTTTAGCAGAAAGTTGGCAAAATATTTGGCAATATGGGAATAAAATTATATTTTTGCAAAATTGAACAAGAGCATAACATTTAAAACAAGAAGATTATGGCAATAGAAATAAAGTCAATACCCGTCCTTCACGGTGAAGCAGCGGCTCGTTTCGTAGAAGCAGCTGACGAGGCATTGGAAAAGCGTGGTTCCATCGACTTCTCAAAACAAGTAGCCAAGACTCGTACCATATTAAAACGTTCAAGGTTGTACATTTAATATGTTAGAGCAGTGTGATTTCATGGAACTGACAGAGGAAGTCTTGCAGCAATGTAAAAGCTTCACCTGCAAGGATGAGGACATAACAGAGTTCTTCACCCATGACTATGCAGACTATACGTATCAGTTGCTTGGAAAATCATATTGTTTTGTCAAACCTGACACGTATGAAATTGTTTGTGCATTCACTGTAGCCAATTCAAGCGTAAAAGTAGATTCACTTCCATCTGGTCTTAGGAACAAATTGAATCGAAAAATACCTAATGCCAAGCGGAAGCCACAATATCCTGCGGTTTTAGTTGGACAATTGGCTGTTAGCGATTCTTTTAGTGGATATCATATTGGAGATGAGTTGTTGGACTTCATCAAGTCATGGTTTATTGACCCATTGAACAAAACGGGATGTCGATACATCGTAGTAGATGCCGTCAATCATCCGAAAGTCTTTGAATATTATCAACGAAACAACTTTAAATTTCTGTTTTCATCAGATGAAGAAGAGTGGATGTTCTTACACTATAAAGACCAAGAGCCACCCACTCCCACAGAGCCTATCAGAACACGACTGATGTATTTTGACTTGATTTATCTACGCACGAAATAGGCAAGCCATAGCGGATGATGCCGCTCTATAGACAAAATAAGTTTGTTATCAAAACGAGAAGTATGAAAAAGAATTGGATGATTTGGGGACTCGCCGCCATGGCGCTGATGTCCTCCTGTACAGACCAGAAGACCGCACCAACCGCGGACAACGACACCACCAGCGTGGCCCAAGACACGGCCTCTATCGACAGCATGGACCTGACCTCCATCGCCGGCACCTATGAGGGCACCCTCCCTGCCGCCGACTGCCCGGGCATCAAGACTGTGCTCACCATCCATGCCGACAGCACCTACCAGCTGACGCAGGACTACCTGGAGCGCAAGGACGGCCACGACGAGGCCAGCGGCGTGCTGCGCGTGCTCGACGGCAAGGTACTGGTGCTCGAACGCCCGTCGAGTGGCGAGCAGACCTACTACAAGGTGAAGGACGACCAGCACGTCGTCATGACCGACTCGCTGGGCAACGAACCCGAGGGAGAGACGGCCAAACTGTATGTGCTCACCAAGACGAAGTAGGACGCTGAGGCGTCTTTCTTCACGCCACGCAACGACCTGACGACTATATCTTTTGGGGGCTGTGTCAAACCATTGGTTTTGGCACAGCCCCCAAAGCATATACCGACAAGGCAAACGCCTCGCACGCCCCGCCTATTCCCCCTCGGGCAAGGCTGGGACAATGCGACGGACGTGGCCTTCCCTGCGAGAGAGAATCAGGGGCACGCGCTCCACCACCACGACCGAGGTGTCGAGACCGAGCGCCTTGGGCTCGTCGATGCTGATCTTGCCTATGAGCGCATAGAGACTCATCAAGAGGTTGTGGCGACGGTCGAACGAGTCTTCGGGATAATAGACGCGGTGGATGATGATGAAGCGGAAGTCGCCCGCCACACCATAGCGCCGCAAGGAGGGGTAGCAGCTGGTCAGATCCACCCTGCCCTCTGCCACCAAGTCCTCGACGACCTGGCGCAGATAGAGACTCACACGAGGCTCTATGCGGAAACCGATACGCATCGTCACGCTATAGAGCGTGTCCTCCACCAGCGTGCTGCAACTATACTCCAGCGTATCGGGCGCATCCACATACTCCAGGTTGATGAGCCAATAGTGGTCGGCACGCTTCGGCTGCTTGTTGATGATGGAGTAGATCAGTTTGTCGTCCACGGTACTCTCCTTTCCCGTATGATTGACATAGACCAGGTTGGAGGCATACTTGGGTATGCGATCGTCGGCCTTGATATCGGAGATGATCTGATAGTAGTCGCTCAGCGGCTTGCTGGAGATATGCTGACGGCGAATATGTTTGGCACGCACCCACACCAGCATCATGCAGAAAAGAACGCCCGCGATGAGCAACGTACACCATCCTCCGGCAAGAAACTTGGAGAGGTTGGCGGCCAGGAAGATGCCCTCTATGACACAGTAGCTGCCGACAAAGACCATGCAGAGGATGCGCGACACGCCCCTTTGGCGCAGGTAGAAGCCCAGGAGGAAGGTGGTCATCAGCATCGTGATGGTGATGGCAAGTCCGTAGGCGGCCTCCATGTGGGAGGAGTCGCGAAAGAGGAGGAGGATCAGCACCACACCGATATACATGGCCATATTGACCGCAGGGATAAACAGCTGGCCCTTGACATGAGTGGGATGCTTGATGCGCATCCGAGGCCAGAAGTCGAGGTTCATCGCCTCGCTCAAGATGGAGAACGTGCCACTGATGAGGGCCTGGCTTGCCACGATGGCTGCCCCTGTAGCCATCACGATGGAGAAGATCAGCAAGCCTTGAGGCATGATGGCATAGAACGGATTGACCGAAGCCGCCACGTCGGCATGGCAGAGGATCCACGCTCCCTGCCCGAGATAGTTGAGGATGAGCATCGTCTTGACAAAGGCCCAGCTCACGGTGATGTTTCGCCTGCCACAATGTCCCAAGTCGGAATAGAGCGCCTCCGCACCCGTAGTACAGAGAAACACCGCGCCCAAAACGAGAAACCACTCGGGCGACGTCGCCAGCAGCCGCAGGGCATAATAGGGATTGAGTGCCCGGATCACCTGCGGATAGGAGACGAGGCTGATCGTGCCGACCGCACCCAGCAGGAGAAACCACAGCAGCATGAAGCCACCAAACGACTTGCCGATGCTCTCCGTGCCGAAGCGCTGCACGAAGAAGACGACGGTGATGATGGCCAGGGTGATGGGGAGGACGGGCAGATGCGGACTGACGCTCTCCAAACCCTCGATGGCCGTGGTCACGGTGATGGCAGGCGTGATGATGCCGTCGGCCAGCAAGGTACCTGCTCCCATAAGGGCCAGCAGATAGATCCACTTTCTCTTGTGGCGACGCAGCAGGGCGTAGAGCGCCAGAATGCCTCCCTCGCCATGGTTGTCCGCCCGCAGGGCCACGAGGACATACTTGACGGTAGTCTGCAGGGTAAGCGTCCAGATGATGCAAGACAGCGCACCCAAGATCATTGGTTCGTCCACCCTTTGGCCCACATGGAGGATGGCCTTCATCACATAGAGAGGCGACGTGCCAATGTCGCCAAAGACAATGCCCAGCGTGACGAGCATTCCAATCCACCCCATACGGTTGCAGCGCTTCTCGGCAGTGCTTCCATTTTTCAAGTTACTCATACCATGAATACAATCAATTCGTTATACCTATTTGGAAAGAAGCCGCAAAGTTATGGCTTAAACCACAGAGCCTAGAATAATTTAACATCACTTAGCGAGTTTAACGGTCGTTACACAAGCACCACCCTCGCCACTCCTCCACAAAGAAAATCGGCCATTGGAAACGACTTCTTCCGTTTCCAATGGCCGACCTGCCACTACCGCGATTCCGCGTCAATACACCTTCACCTCGTCCGTGAAGACCCACTCGCCAGGATTGTCCTCCTTGGCGGAGATACGGACGAAACGCGCCTTCTGCTTCTTGCCCTGATACGTCACCGTACGCGTACCGACCACATTGAGTCGCTCGCGGGTGTACGCCTGGTCATAAACGGGCACGAAATGGTCGCCGTCGCTGGAGATGCTGATGGTGACGCGGCTGGGATAGAACACCCATGCGCCGTCGCTCTGCATGAAGTCGAGGCTGACGGTACTAAACCGCTTCTCCTCGCCCAGGTCGATGGTGATGTCGAAGGGAGCCACCGTCGTGTCGCGACGCTGCATGAATCCCTGCCAACGGCCGTCGCCATAGGACCATCCGCCACACATCCCGTCGGTCAGCGTGCCATCGCCCTGTCCCACATACGACTGCGAGTAGGGCTGGTGATAGGTCACTCCTGCCCCGACAGCCAGATGGCGCACGGGCTTCTGCTTCTCCTTGCGGTCTCCCTTCTCCCGTCTGAGGTCGAAGGCCTGGACATGCTGCGCAGCCAGCCACGGATATTGCGCCACGACGGCAGCACTCAGCTCCTCGTAGGATCGGCTACGTCCACTCCATCCCACCTCGGCGATGGCCAGTTCGCGGGGATAGAGCATATACTCCGCATAGTCCTCCGTCTTGATATACTCCGTCCAGAGATTGCCCTGCACACCCAGCACACGACCCGTGAAGCCATCGCCACTATAGGGCGCGGGATCAAAGTTCCAGAGATTGCGCAGTGGCTGATAACTTCCTCCGGCAAAGGGCTCCGTGGGCGGAGCGTCCTGGTAGCGGTCCAGGTAGTAGTCGCCAGGCGAGAGGATCACGTTGTGACCCCTACGCATGGCCCGCTGAGCCGCCTTGATGTCGCGCCATACCATCACGTTGACGTTCTCGCCAAGCGAAGGCGCGTGGGCAGCCAGACTGTCGTCGAGCACCTCATCCCATCCGATGGCCTCCCTACCCTCCAGCCGGAGATAGGCGGCGATGCGCTGGATGAGATACCCCTGCAGGTCCGCCGTACTACGGAGTCCCAGCAGCCGAGCCTTGCGCTGGCAGTTGGGACACGATCCCCAGCTACCCTTGCCTGCCTCGTCGCCACCGATATGGATCCACTTCGACGGAAACACCTCCATCACCTCGTCGAGGATGTTGTGGAGCACGGCATAGGTCGTCTCGTTCGACGGACACACATCGCCTTGCGCCTCCTGGTTGCCCTCACACTTCAGTTGGGGACAAGCCGCGGTCAACTCCTCGCTATGTCCCGGCATCTCGATCTCGGGCACGACCGTGATGCCTTTCTTGGCAGCATAGGCCACCAGTTCGCGCATCTCGTCCTTCGTATAGTAGCCTCCATAGGCCCCGGGGTCCCCCTCCCTCATATAGCGGCGGTCGTTGTCGATCCACCATTTCGTCCAGTCGCTCTCCGTGCGCCATGCCGCCTTCTTCGTCAGTTCGGGATAGCGGTCTATCTGCATGCGCCATCCTCCCGCATCGGTGAGGTGGAGGTGGAGGCGATTGACCTTGTAATGGGCGAGGACATCCACCTGCTTCTTCAGAAAACTCAGCGGGAAGAAATGGCGGGAGATGTCGATCATGCAGCCGCGCCACTCATAGCTCGGCCAGTCCTCGATATCACAGACGGGCAGCAGGACTCCCTTGCGGAGCTGGCTGATGGTCTGTGTGGCATAGAAGAGGCCTGTGGAGTCGGCATAGGCCACCCGCATCGTGTCGGGCGTGATATGAAGTCGGTAGTACTCCTTGCCGTGGTCCGCCCCAGAAGTCTCCTCCATCAGGACGACACCCTTTTGCGGATTGAAAGTGCCCTTGCCAAAGACGGCCTGCTTCGGCTGCGGCAACAGTTGCTGTGCGCCGACGGGAGTGACGGCAACAGAGAGCGATACGGCGGTCAGTGCCGCCAGGATAGTATTTCTTTTCATAACCTTAGCAATGGTCAAGTGATGGTAAAGAAGTATAGCACGCGTCAGTCGATGAAGCGGCGGGTGATTTTTTCATAGGCGTCGATGCGGCGGTCGCGCAGGAAGGGCCACCAGCGGCGCACATTCTCGCTATGCTTGAGGTCGATGTCGAACAGGCGCAATGCCTCCTCGCTGTCCGACCCCTGCCAGAGGAGTTCGCCCTGCGGCCCAGCCACAAAACTGGATCCCCAAAACTGGATGCCACCCGAGCAGGCCTGTCCCTCCGTCTTGCCTACAGGCGAAGGCTCGAAGCCCACCCTGTTGACAGCGACGACAGGAAGTCCGTTGGCCACAGCATGGCCGCGCATCACGGTGGTCCACGCCGTGCGCTGGCGCTGCTGCTCCTCCTCGACGTCAGAGGGTTCATAGCCGATGGCCGTCGGGTAGATCAGTATCTCTGCCCCCTGCAAGGCCATCAGGCGCGCTGCCTCCGGATACCACTGGTCCCAGCAGACCAACACGCCCAAGCGGCCCACACTCGTGTCGATGGGCCGGAAACCGAGGTCGCCAGGAGTAAAGTAAAACTTCTCATAGTAGGCCGGATCGTCGGGGATGTGCATCTTGCGATACTTGCCTGCGATCGTTCCATCGCGCTCTATCACCACGGCCGTGTTGTGATAGAGACCTGCCGAGCGGCGTTCAAAGAGCGACGTGACGATGACGACGCCCAGACGTTTCGCCAGTTCACCATAAAACTGGGTCGATGGACCGGGGATCGGCTCCGCCAAGTCGAAGTTGGCTACGTCCTCCGTCTGGCAGAAGTAGAGCGAGTTGTGCAACTCCTGCAGTACGACGAGCTGCGCCCCCTCCTGGGCCAGTTGCTCCACGGAGGCAGCCAGACGGCGCATGTTGTCCGCCACGTCGGCGGTATTGTGTTGTTGTACGATTCCTATTTTCATTGTGAGTCTTGTGATATATTCTACGATATGAGGGCCAACGGGGCTTTCCCTCCGCCCCAGCCCCTTCGGTTTATTCGCCTCCTTGGGCCACGCCTACGGGGATCTGCATGGTCAGGCAGTGGAGCGATCCGTGCTGCTGGATGACGGCCCGCGCGTCCACTCCCACCACCTCATGGTCGGGGAAGGCCTCGCCGACCACACGCAGCGCCTCGGCGTCGGGGTGTGGCTGGTCGTAGGTAGGCACGATGACGGCCCCGTTGACGATCAGGAAATTGGCATAAGTGGCTGGCAAGCGATTTCCCTCCTCGTCGAGGATGGCATCGGGCATCGGCAAGCGCAGCAGTCGGTAGGCCACTTCGGCCTCGCGATTGATGGCCTGCAGGTCGGCCTCCATGGCCTTCAGGTCGGCATACTGCGGATCGGCCTCATCGTCGCAACCCACATAGAGCAGCGTATGGCCCGGCGCACAACGCACCAGGGTGTCGATATGGCCGTCGGTATCGTCGCCCTCCAAGGATCCATGACCGATCCAATAGACCCGATCCACGCCGAAAGCCTGTCGAAGCCGTTCGTCCAAGTCGCCCTGCGTGAGGGGCTGGTTGCGATGAGGGGCCAACAGACAGACCGAGGTCGTAAAGAGATGGCCCTCGCCATCAGCCTCAACCGATCCTCCCTCCAACACGAAGTCGTCCCAATGGTCCATCGGACAGCGGAAGACTCCCTTTTCCTGGAGCACGCGCCCCAGCTGATTGTCCTGGTCGCTGGCAAACTTCTCGCCCCAGCCATTGAAGCGGAAGTCCATCATCCGTAGCCGTCCCCTGCCATCGGAGAGCGTCAGCGGCATCGTGTCGCGCGCCCATGTGTCGTTGTATTCGGCCTCTATCCAACGTATCGCCTCCAGCGCACGATCGCTCAACCGACCTGCCAACCACGCTCGTGCCGCCGCCGTATCGCGCGCCACGAGCCACACGGCCTCATACCGGGCAATGGCCTCAATAAACTCGACATAGGTCTGGCGTATCTCGTCGAGGATATAGGCCCAGTCGGTCTGCTCGTCGGGCCACACCAGCACGACGGCCTCCTGCTCCGCCCACTCGGGCAGCAACTGGAAAGCCGCATCGGGAGTATTCTCTCTTATCATGATCTGCTTGTTCCTTATTTCCATTGGTGATTGTGTAGGTGCAAATTTAGCAAAAAAAGCCGACACGGCCAAAGAAAAGGAGGGTTCACGCTGCAAATGCGCAGCTTTTTGCCTAGATGCCTATCCGCAAACCACAGTAAATGGAGAAAAGCCACGGGGGAAGTATGATTTTTTTTGCCGTCTGATGATGGGTATCTCAGAAATTTTGTGTAAGTTTGTGGCCGAATTATTTACTCATCTTAAACAACCGATTTATGATCAATCGCTTATTGAAATTTCTGGATGCGTCGCCCGTCAATTTCCTCGCCGCGCGCAACATAGCCTGTGAACTCGAGCAGAACGGCTACCGCCGCCTTGACCCTCAGCAGCCCCTCGACGAACTGAAGGCTGGCGACAAGGTCTATGTGACGAAGAACGACTCTTCGGTCTATGCCTTCCGCCTGGGTCGCAAACCGCTGGCCGAGACGGGATTCCACATGATTTGCGCCCATAGCGACTCCCCCACGTTCCGCGTGAAGCCCCATGCCGAGATGACGGGTGAGGGCGGACTGGTGCGTCTAAACACCGAGGTCTATGGTGGCCCGATCCTCTCTACGTGGTTCGACCGTCCGCTGACGCTCGCTGGCCGCGTCATCGTGCGCGGCAAGGATGCCATGTCGCCCGAGACGATGCTGATGCACGTCCGTCGTCCGCTGCTCCAGATCAGCAATCTCGCCATCCACTTCAACCGCCAGGTCAACGACGGCGTGAAACTGAGCAAGCAGAAGGATATGCTTCCCCTCCTGGGACTGATCAACGACGAGCTGGAGCAGGGCAACCTGCTGATGAACGTCATTGTCGAGGAACTCAGCAAGCAGCGCCCCGTCAGCCACGAGGACATCCTCGACTTCGACCTCTACCTGGCCGACACGCAGCCCGCCTGCACCTTCGGCGTCCACGACGAGTTTATCTCCTCGGGCCGCCTCGACGACCTGTCGATGTGCTTTGCCGGACTCGAGGCCCTGATTGCAGCTCCCGAGAGCGACACCACCCAGGTACTCGCCATCTTCGACAACGAGGAGACGGGATCGCAGACCAAGCAGGGTGCTGGCAGCCCGTTCCTGGCTTCGATGCTGATGCGTATTGCCCGTCAGCAGAGTGGCACGGAGGAAGCCTACTGGCAGGCGGTGGAGCGCGCCTTCATGATCTCCGCCGACAATGCCCACGCCTTCCATCCCAACTACGCCGAGAAGTACGACCCGACCAACCACCCCATGCTCGGTGGAGGTCCCGCCATCAAGTTCAACGCCTCCCAGAAGTATGCCAGCGACGCCGTCTCTGCTGCCATCTTCGCCGAGATCTGCCGCAAGGCGGGTGTGCCCTGCCAGCGCTTCGTCAACCATAGCGATGTGGCGGGCGGTAGCACCCTGGGCAACATCCTGGCCTCCACAGTCCCCCTGCGTGGTGTCGATATGGGCAATGCCATCCTCGGCATGCACAGTTGCCGCGAGACGGGCAGCGTAGCCGACCATGAGTACTGCGTCCGCGCCTTCACGGAGTTCTACTCCCTGTAGCCTCCTGCTGCCCTCAGCACCCGCCCCGTCGGACGGCTGAGGGTCCAGATAAAAAACGATCGGCCATTGGAAATCATTTCTCATTTCCAATGGCCGATGATTATTTCAAGGGCAATATCCCAAAATCATTCTGACATCATCCCGAAGACTTCCCGAAAGCATCCCGAAGAAACAGCCTATGCGGAGCGTCCCGATTTCGTTACATCGCAATCGCTACTTGTTCATCAGTTTGCCAAACAGCGTGAGCATCTGCATGACGGTATCCTTGCTACCGACGGGTATCTTCAAGTGGGCCTCACCCGTCTCCTTGTCGGTCTCCACGATGCTATCGACCAACTGCTGAGTAGCCTCAGCCGACTTGAGTGTTTCGGCCAGTCCACTAAAGAAGGAGACACCCTGACTGACCAATTGCTGGGGATGGGGCGAAGCATGGTGGCTGGAAGGCCGCTCCTGCGCGCCGTCCTGTGCCTTCGTTGCCGCCTGTCCTTGAGAAGGATCGTGATTCGCAGGAGGCTCCTGGTCTGCAATAGCCCCATGGTCTGCTGAAGGAAGCTGCCCCTCGGAAGACTGGTGGGTTGCTAAAGATTCATAATCTGCTGAAGACTCATACTCTGCTGAAGGCCCATAGTCCACAGACGATTCCTGATCTACAGAAGACTCATCGTCTGCCTCCGATGCGTCAGCGAGCGCTTCGTCCAAAGAGGCCTCCACAGACGTCTTCCCCTTCTGCTCTTGCTCCACCTCTTCGTCCACATACTCCACCTCGGAAGCGTCTGGCGTTGCCTCCATGACAACTGCGAGGTCGTCCATGAGTTTCTTAAACTTGCTCTCATCGACAAACACGGTGTCTGCACCGCCGTCCAAGACTCCCTCAAACATCGACTTCTTAAACCGCAGTTTGTTGATCATGCCCTCCTCGATAGAAGCTTTCGAGACAAGGTTGATGATCTGCACGGGCTTCTCCTGTCCAAGACGGAAGATACGGGCAACACGCTGTTCAAGGACAGCAGGATTCCATGGCAAATCCATGTTGATGAGTGTGCTTGCCACCTGGAGGTTGAGACCCGTAGATCCTGCATCAGTGGAAAGAAACACCCGACTCTCGGGAAGTGTTGTGAAATCATCTACCAGTTCCCCGCGCCTCTTCGACGGCACTCGCCCATTGAGATACTCATAGCGTATGCCCCGCTTGTCCAGTTCCATCGCCACCAGACGGGTCATGCGCTCCCATTCGCTGAAGACGACCACCTTCTCGTCCCCACTCTCCAAGACATTGTCCAGCAGGTTCATCACCTCCGCTATCTTGACATCACTACGCATCGTGAGATTTTGTTCCAAGATAAAGGTGCTGTCGGCCACCATCCGCATCTGACTCAGCAACTTGAGCACGCGCAGCCTGTCCTGCTCCGTCATGTAGTGGTATTTGCGATACTTGTTCAGGATCACCAACAAGTCCCACTTAAACTCCGAGTGGAGATCGTCCTGGCGTTGAGTCATCGGGACCAGCACAAACTGGTCGCTCCGCTTGGGCAACTGCAGGCGCACGCCTTTCTTCGTCCTCCGCAACAGTCGGTTGCTGACGGCCTCGCCAATGGCGTTGAGGTCCTTATAGCCCATAATACCGCCCGTCTCGGGATGGAGCAGGATGTGCTGGTCGCGAAACTGGTAGTAAGGTCCGAGACAAAACTGGTCCACCAGTTCCATGTTGGCATAGAGCTCCTCCAACTTATTCTCCATCGGCGTGCCAGACAGCAAGACCGCATAGCGCGACGCTATCTTGCGGGCAGCACGGGAGATCAGCGTGTCCCAATTCTTCAGCCGTTGTATCTCGTCCATAATCAACACGTCGGTATCCAACTTGCCCAGTTGTCTGACGTCGTTGCTCATCGTGTGGTAAGAGACAATCTTGTAGGGTGCGGGCGCCTTATACAGTTTGGCGCGCTTGGCAGGAGCGCCTTCTACGACCACCACCTTCGGAATGGTCAAGCCGTCCTCCACGCCTTTCCCACTACTCTCTACCCTGTCACTGCCCGTGAATCGTTCTATCTCCCGCTTCCACTGGTATTTCAGCGACGTGGGACAGACCACCAGCACCTGCTCAGCCATGCCCTCACGCAGATAGACCTCTGCCGAGGCGATGGCCTGCAACGTCTTGCCCAGTCCCATCTCGTCGGCAATGATGGCCTTGCCGGCACGCACGGCGAAGCGCGTCCCCTCCTTTTGGTAGGGATAGAGCGGCACAGTGAGCATTTGGTCGAGATATTCGTCCGTGTATTTTTCCTCCAACAACCGGCAACGCTTGATCCGGTCACGCCGCTCCAGGACATAATCGAGGGCGTCGTCATAGCAGCGAAAGTCGGGAGCAATGGCCTTGGCAGCCTGAACGAACACGTCAAAGCGGGCATAGGCATCCTCGCGAAGCACACCCAACTCGTCAAAATAGTCTTTCGCCAATCGCTCCAGCATTTCCCGACCATGGTCGCCGATGCGTATCTTCACCCTGCGCGGCCCTTTATAGTCGATATAGACCGAACTATAGTCGGGCTCTGCCACCTGCACCTTCTTGCGCTTCTTCCTCACCCAGAGTTTCACGGCCTCCATGTGCTTACAAGTGCCGAGCTGCGAAGTCTTGAAGTCATAGCAGGAGCAGTAGTTCCACTGGCTGTCCTTCCCCCGATATACCACCTTGTATTCGCTTCTCGTAGCCGCATTGGCCACCCGAAACTCTCCCGGAGCATACTGTTCGTCCACCATCCGTATGGCAAAGGTCTCCTTCTCGGCCTGCAGCTTTCGCAACGCGATCTGCCACTCCTCGAGCTTCATGCCCGCAGGCTTCTGCATATTGTTTATTTTCGGCATCACCACCTTGGCTCGCTTGTGCCGGCCCTTCGTCTTCTTGGCGCCTTGGGCTGTCGCCTTCCCTCGCCTTTTGCCCCCGCCCTTTTCAGGGCTTGAAGCTTCCACTGGAGATTGTTCTTCTTTCTTCTCTATATGTACCTTTTTCATGGTGCTCATGATGTTCTAACAGTATTAATGTGACTATTCGCTGACTTTATTTCCATGCGCTACCTACGCCTCCTTCCAGTCATCAATCGTTCCCGTCCGCGACGAGAAACTGACGCCCACGCGATGGACGGGACGGGAGTCGGCCTCATAGGGGCGCGCATACCCCTTCTCCTCTATCTGGCGCAAGGCGTCGTCCGCCGTGCCGTCGAGCTTGAACTCAAAGATATACACTCCCTTGGGCGTCTCGACGATGCAGTCGGCCCGCCCCTCGCTCTGCTGCTTCTCCGTAAGCACGAGGTAGGTGCTGAGGATGCGGAAGATAAGGTAGAAAGTATAGTGGAAATAGCGTTCCTTCTCCGTCTCCATGTCCTTCCGACGCATCGAGTAAGGGATGCTGGCAAAGAAGGCCGTCAGGCTCTTGCGCCATGTGTCGAGGTCATCGCGCAGGAGAGCACGCGTCAGTTGTATCGCCAAGGTGTTCGCCGACTCCTTCGTGCCGAGATAGTTGGAGGCAATCAGCGTGAGGAAACCCTTTTTCACCTCGTTGTTGGGCAGATCGAGCAGGTAGGAGTTGGAGAAGCGGTCGTAGTCCTTGATGGTCAGATAACCGCTCTGATAGATCATGGGCAACGGGCGCTCCACGTCCGCCCTGTAGTCGATAAAGTCCGACGTGTCGTAATACTTCCCCGTCAGTTCGTTGAGGTTCTCGTCCGTATGGCTAAGCAGGCGGACCAGGTAACTGGGCGTACCCGTGCGAAACCAATAATCCTGTATATCCCTAACGCTAAGCGCATTGAGCAGACTAAAGGGATTGAAGATATCCGTCTTCCGCTTACTGAAATGATAACCGTCATAATGCCGCTTCAGCAACAAGCGCACCTCCACGGGGCTCACCCCCATCTCGTCCGCCATAGCATCCATCTCGTCATGAAATGTCCCCTCCAGTTCCGCCTCCGTGATACCGCAGACCGCCTCGTAGGCCGCACTCATACTGATATCCTCCGGCTGGTTGAAACCACTGAACACACTCACCTGCGAAAACTTCGTCACACCCGTGAGCAGCACGAAGCGCAAGTCTTGGTCAGCAGCCTTGAAGGCAGAGTAGAAACCCTTGAGAATATTACGATTGAATTCCTCGATCCGCAGGTTGTTGCCATTGCCATCCGTCGTCCGATAGTCCGTGTCGAGCACATCCAGCAACGGTTTGTCATACTCGTCGATGAGCACCACACACTGCTTGCCTGTACGCTCATGAACAAAAGCCAACAACCTGGCAAAACGCTCCCCCACGCTGAGACGATCGTCCCCCGTCATTCCGTACTGCCTCTCCCAGTCCTCAACACACACGTCCAGCTTGTTCTGCAGCGTGCTGCCCTGGGTGAAGTCGCTGCCATTGAAGTCGATATGAAATACAGGATATTGCTCCCACTCCTGCTCCAAGTCCTCGATGGCCAGACCACGAAACAACTCCCGCTCCCCACCAAAATAATACTTCAGCGTAGAGACGAGCAAGCTCTTGCCAAACCGACGAGGACGGCTCAGAAAGTAAATTTTTCCCTCCGTCACCATCTTGTGCAGCAAGGCCGTCTTGTCCACATAGACAAAACCGCCGTCAACAATACTCTTAAAATCCTGTATGCCGATGGGATACTTCATACACAAACCCTTTTTGTTTGCAAAGATAGTGCAAATCGAAGACAATACAAAAAGAATGTGATTCTTTTTTATTGTTGAGATGCAGCCTATCTTATCTAAAGATAGTGCAAATCGAGAGCAGAACATCAAGCTTGCTTGTTCGTTATGCCGAGATGCAGTCTATCTTATACAAAGATAGTGCAAATCGAAGACAATACAAAAAGAATGTGATTCTTTTTTATTGCCCCAAAACCTTGCAAATCCGGATAAAAACTAATAACTTTGCACCGTGTAAATACTAATAACACCGCACTGGGTATTTACTAATAACCCTGCACTAGGTATTTACTAATAGACACCCATCATGTACATACTAATGGGCAGATTAAAGTTGAAAGAATGGCAAGTATTCAAGAAAAGTTAGCAGATTCACTGAGCGTACTCAAGAAATATCAGGACGAGAACAACAGTGACATCATTCAGGGCATGAAGACCTTGGGCGAGACACATACAAAGCGTCTTATAGATAATGGTTACTTAGAACAAGTAATCAAAGGATGGTATATGCCTACCATGCCAGGGATGGAAGGAGACACAACCGTGTGGTATGCTTCCTATTGGAAATTCATTGTAGCATATTCCAACAACCGTTTCGGAGACAACTGGTGTCTTACTCCAGAAGAATCACTTGATTTCTATGCCGGAGAGACAGTAGCCCCTACTCAATTGATAATCCGTTCATCAAAGGCAAGCAACAATATTGTAAGTTTGAAGCATGGTGACTCGATGCTGGACATCACAGCAACAATGCCAGCACATATTGTAGTTGAGCAAAGATATGGATTAAGGCTCTACCCTTTGGCAGAAGCTTTGGTTTTCTGTACACCAACATATTTCAGCAGAAACTCAGTCAATGCCCGGACCTGTTTGTCTCTGGTTGGCGGAGCTGATGAAATCCTCAAAGTGGTGGCCGACGAAGGAAACTCTTCCAGAGCCTCAAGACTTGTTGGTGCTTTCAGAAACATCGGGCGAACTGACGTTGCAGAAACTATTCTACAATTCATGACGAGACTTGGCCACGAGTTACGCCCAGAGGATCCATTTGAAGACACGACGCCCAGCCTATCAGGAACAAGTAGGAACACTTCACCCCATGCCATCAGGATCAGGCTGATGTGGCAGAAGATGAGAAAGCAAATACTCGACCTTCCACTCATTGCCCCCACACAAAGCCAAACCACAGAGGCAATACTAAGCAACATGGATGACAACTATATACGCGACAGTTACCATTCGTTATCCATTGAAGGCTATCGGGTTACAGAAGGACTTATCGAACGCGTTCGCTCTGGCGAGTGGAATCCGGAAGACGACAAGATTGATGCAGATCGCAAGAACGCTTTAGCAGCACGAGGCTATTACCAGGCATTCCAACAGGTCAAAGAGAGTGTCAAGGCAATCCTTCAAGGAGCCAATGCCGGCAATATCGTCAGCAGAGACTTTGACAAATGGCACTTTGAAATGTTCCAGCCTTGCATTACTGCCGGCATTATCAAACCCTCAGACCTTGTAGGCTATCGATCCCATCAAGTGTATATTCAAGGTTCCAAGCACACGCCCCTTCCACCAGAAGCCCTCAGAGACGCCATGTCTGCGCTCGCCGAACTCATGGAATCAGAGGAAGACGCGATCGTCAGAGCCGTATTAGGCCATTTTTTCTTCGTGTATATCCATCCTTACATGGACGGAAACGGTCGCACAGCCAGATTTATCATGAACGCGATGCTCGTCACAAGTGGTCACCCGTGGAGGATTATCACAGTTGAAGAAAGACAGTCATACATGGCAGCACTTGAAAAAGCAAGCATTCATGGCGATATCACCGACTTTGCACAAATCATCTGCTCATAGCAAACGCTATCATTCCAGCCGCCAGATTTTGGTGTCAGACCGTATTTTGCCACCAAAGATTTTGGTGTCAGGCCGTATTTTGCCGCCAAAGATTTTGGTATTAGGCAGTATTTGGGCAAAATAAATTTTGGTATTAGGCTTTTTTCATGTAATTTTGTGGGCAAAAAGGGAATTATGGCAGAAGTATTATTCAAGCGTAAAATCTATTCCAAACTAAAGGAATGGAAAGAGACCTCTAAAGGCAAAACAGCATTGCTTATAGAGGGAGCGAGACGTATAGGAAAGTCTACTATTGTGGAAGAATTCGCTAAAAAAGAATATCGCTCATACATTTTGATAGACTTTAATGAAGCCTCGAAAGGAGTAAAGGGACTGTTCGATGATTTGATGGACATGGATTATATTTTTCTGTACTTGCAGAATATTTATAAGACCACATTGTATGAAAGAGAATCTGTGATTATCTTTGATGAAGTGCAGCAATGTCCAAAGGCTCGCCAGGCAATCAAATATCTAATCCAAGATGGTAGATATGATTATATTGAAACAGGATCCCTTATTAGTATCCGTAAGAACACCAAGGATATCAGCATACCCAGTGAAGAATATCGACTTGAAATGTTCCCATTGGATTATGAAGAATTCAGATGGGCAATGAATGATGATACAACTATGCCTCTGATGCGAAAGTTCTTTGAAAGAAAGATGTCATTAGGCGATAGCTTAAATCGTCAAAAGATGCGCGAATTGAGGTTGTATATGTTGATTGGAGGAATGCCACAGGCAATCAATGCCTATTTAGACACAAACAATTTGCAACATGTTGATATGGTGAAGCGACAGATTATACAACTATATGCAGACGATTTCAGGAAGATAGACCCTACTGGGAAAATTTCAAAGTTGTTTATGGCTATACCGTCACAGTTGAGTCGTAATCTGTTGCGCTACCAACCAACACCTGTAGTTGGGAAAATGGGAGCTGACAAAATCGACGAGATGATTCTTTGCTTGGAAGACAGTAAGACTGTAAACGTGGCTTACCATGCGGATGATCCCAATGTTGGCATGTCATTGACAGCTGATTATGGAAAATACAAGTTATATATAAGTGATACAGGTTTGTTTGTGACATTAGCATTTTGGGATAAGGATTTTACGGAAAATATCATATACCAGAAACTGCTAAATGATAAATTGTCTGCCAACCTGGGATATGTATATGAAAATTTGATTGCGCAAATGCTTCGTGCTTCAGGCAACAAACTGTTTTACTATACTTTTCCTAAAGATGATACCCATTCTTATGAAGTTGACTTTCTCTTGTCAAGAGGCAACAAACTTTGCCCTATTGAAGTAAAATCGTCTGGATATAAGACTCATGCATCGTTAGATGCTTTCTGTCTTAAATATTCAGACAGAATAAGTCAGCCATATCTACTTTATACGAAGGATTTTCATAAAGACGAGAATGTGTTGCTACTGCCAATATATATGACTTCATTGCTATAAAGTGCCGCCAGCCCTATCGCCCACCCCATGCCAGAGAAGCACCAGCTGCTCTGTCGAAAACCCAAAGCGGGTCTTGCCATCACGCACCACAAACGGTACCAGATGGCAAGACCCGCTTCTCTGCAGAACAGGCTCATATCCTCAAAACGGCAGCGATTCTCTCGGCACACCATAGTCCGCGCAACACTCCGTTTCCTCTATCTCCTTCCACGCCTCATGGATATACCGATTCACCTCTTCCGGCAACCGTCCCTCCTTCGCCAGTTTCTCAAACGTCTCTATCAAGTCCTCGATGGCATACTCCGGACTATACATGTCGTCAAAATACTCCCAGTGCCTATCCATCACAAAGTGCCTGCACATCGACTTCGTCAACTGCAGAAACCGCAGCGCACCCGTTTGGTATTCCCCAGCAGCAAGCAACTTCTCTATTTTCCTATTCTCCTTCAGCATCAGCTGCCAGCTGACATCACAGTCCCAATCCACATTCCTACTGTTGAAGACCTTCTCCTCATACTCCCTGTTCAATGGTATCAGCGACCGAGCCTCCTTCTCAGCCTCACGCCTCTGTCGCTCCGCCGCCAAGCGCCTCTGCTCAGCCTCACGCGCAGCCCGCTCCTCCGCGACGCTCATTTCCCGCACCACCGCCACAGGATCACCCTTCAGCGGCTCCATAGGTATCAACGCAGACAACCTGTTCCTCATCCGCCCATACCCGTCAAACCGTTCCATGCTCCTACCGATATAAGCAACCACCACCTTCCGTTTCTCCTCGTGGTTCCATGCCCTGACGCTCTCCGCCAAGGCCGCAAAGCCCGCATAGACCAGTTTGCCGATCCGCTGCTTATACACCTCCAGATACACCCCCATATCCTCCCGCTCGATCAGCAACGCCAGGTGCTCACACAACCCCATGGCTATGGCATACGCAGCGTCAGGCCTCCCCTTCGCCAACACAGCCGGTATCGACTTCTTCTCCCAGCGCTCCAGCAGCCGCAGCATATACAAGAAATCCTCCTTGTTCTCAGGCCGAAACTCCACCTCCCGCTTGAAGTACTCAGCGTAAGCCTCCTCCAAATCCACTGTCAAGCCCTTCGGGATATAATCTATCTTCGGGCGCGCCATACAGCTTCTACGTCTGCGCACCTCGGCAGCTTCATCCAGTCTTTTCTGATGGGCAATACGTTCTTCTTTGTCTCTACGAACCTCCTCCAGCTCTTCTTGAAACTCTGCTGTCTGCATGGTCTCCGCACATAGCAACTTGTCTATCTGCTTTGACAGGTATCTGCTCCATGCCTGATAATTACTTTCATCCACGCAATCAGGGCAGGGAATACCACTCATGTTCCATGTATTTTCTGACAGGTAGAAAATTATGCTATATCTTTTCTTTTTCCTGACTTCGTCATTGCGTCACCCAAAAATCCTCATCAAAGAGTTTAGCTATTT
>ERZ1106983.947-NODE-947-length-30181-cov-3.842827_pt1 | contig 30181 bp, 30 predicted proteins | sample MGYA00403693_ERZ1106983 | MGnify/ENA primary metagenome ERZ1106983 (study PRJEB35170, sample SAMEA104062420) | human gut metagenome | biome: human gut; feature: human-associated habitat; material: faeces | place: Denmark | collected 2012-07-13 ...
GGTACACGGGGCGGGCGTTTCTAAAATGACCTGTGCATCTGTAATTTTATACACCTAAAAAGATTGATAGCAGCCACTATATTGACTATGATGTTCTATGCTGCTGCCTAATCAAATCAGATTGAGAAGGTTTGAATTTCCTATTGACATATGTCCGAAAACGGATATAATATATATGAAATCGGATATTAAGGAGGCCGTGATGAACTGCGAAAGTGCAAGAAAATATGCCTATCTGTCTGCGGAGATCACTTCCCTATATCATGAAGCAGCTGTAAAAATAGGCGTTTCTGATACTGTCTTGGATATTCTGTATGTCCTTTGCGAGCAGGAAGGACAATGCCTTCAAAGCGACATATTCAGACTGACAGGGATCAGCCGGCAAACGATCAACTCGGCGATCCGCAAATTGGAGCGGGATGGGCTTGCCTATCTGAAGCAGGGGGAAGGCCGGAATACATTGGTCTGTTTGACCGAAAAGGGGCGGGATTTTTCTGCTCAAAAAGTCCGCCCACTATTCCAGATTGAAAATAAGATATGGAGCGAATGGACAGTCGATGAGCAAGAGCGGTATCTTCTATTCACACAAAAGTACCGGGACTCGTTCAAAAAATACCTGCATGAAGATCTGTAATCGTATCTGTCCTCGCCCATCAAGGAGCAGTTATGAACAGAGAAAATAAGCGCAAGCAGTATGAAAAAGGGTACTATAAAACACATGGGTGCAGCGACAGCTTCACCTGTAAGGTATGCGGCAGATTAGTCGTGCCCACCGGAGCGGGAAGCGACCACCGCAATCATTGCCCAAACTGTCTCAGCAGTCTGCATTTGGACATTGAGCCTGGAGATCGGGAAGCAGACTGCGGAGGGATCATGGACCCGGTGGGCGTTTGGGTCAGAAAAAATGGCGAGTGGGCGATCATCCACCGATGCAGGAGATGCGGGCATTTAAGTTCAAACCGGGTGGCGGCCGACGATAATCCCATGAAGCTGATGTCGATTGCGATGAAACCACTCTCCCAACCACCGTTCCCATTGGAAAAAATCGAGGAAATGACCGCTCTCATGGGCGGAGATGGACAGTTATCTTACGGATAAAAGCGGACACCATAAATCCGAACATATTGCTTGACAATGATTTTGAATATGGTATAATGGGCCACCGTCGGAGGACTTATCATCGTAGGGATAAGGCCGGATAAGATACCGAACAGGCGGTTTGCCGGAGGGTTACTCTTGCGTATGAGAGTGCCGGATAAGAAAACCGTTATGTGCGGCTTTCTTATCCGGCCTTTTTATTTTGCAGGGAGGGAAAGAAATGGACTTATTAACCGGGAAAATCCGACCAATCTACTTCAAGTATCTGTCCGCCGCCTTTGGCAGCGCCATGATCACATCGGTCTACTCTATCGTGGACATGGCGATGGTGGGGCAATATCAGGGACCGGATGGTACGGCCGCTTTAGCTGTTGTCGCTCCGATTTGGAACATCATTTACAGCCTGGGCCTGTTAATGGGGATTGGCGGCTCCGTTATCTTTAGTACCCTTCGGGGGCAAACGGAGCGCAAAGGTAAAGTTGAAAATGAATATTTTACAACGGCGGTGATCGGCGCCGCCGTATTGTCGGTGATAGCGTGGCTGGCAATTTTGTTCTTTGAAAAGCCGATCCTGCTGTTTTTCGGTGCGGACATCAATCTGCTTTCTCTGGCGCAGACCTATCTGGAACCGATTAAAGTCGTTGTGCCGTTTTTCCTGTTCAACCAGATGCTGGCTGCATTTTTGAGAAATGACGGCAATCCCGGGCTGGCAACAGCAGGTGTCTTGGCCGGCGGCCTGTTCAATGTTTTTGGCGACTATATCTTTGTATTTACCTTTGACATGGGGATTTACGGCGCGGGGCTTGCCACGGCGATAGGCTCCGGCATCTCGTTCTTCGTCATGCTGTCCCACTTCTGGTCAAAGAAAAATACACTGGCCTTTCAAAAGCCAGCCAGAATTTTTTCTAAGTTGAAGGAAATATCCGTGACAGGCTTCTCTACCTTCTTCATTGATGTTGCGATGGGAATTTTGACCGTCCTGTTTAACCGGCAGATCATGAAGTATTTAGGCACAAGCGCGCTGGCGATCTATGGCCCGATTGTGAATGTGAGTACCTTTGTCCAGTGCTGCGCGTACAGCGTTGGGCAGGCGTCACAGCCAATTATCTCCATCAATTTTGGCGCAAGGTATGGGCAGAGGATCAAGGATGTCCTGCGGTATGCGCTCTATACGGTCGCGGTATTCAGCGTTTTCTGGACGGCCCTTAGCTTGATTTGTCCGAACCTGTATATTTATATTTTCATGAAGCCGACAACGGAAATATTGGAGATGGCCCCCGCAATCATCCGCTGCTATGGACTTTCCTTTATTTTACTGCCGCTCAACATTTTTTCTACTTATTACTTTCAGGCGCTGATGAAGCCGAAAGCGGCATTTATCGTGTCTGTTGCCAGAGGCTTTATCATCAGCGGTATTCTGATCATGGTCCTCCCCGCCGTAGCGGGAGCCGATTCTATTTGGCTTGCCATGCCGGTTACAGAGCTGGCAGTCGCTGTGTATGCGGCGCATACCATTGTAAAATACACAAAAAAATTATCTTTTGAAAAGGGGCAAAGGTTATGAACACGCTTATTACCATCAGCAGGGAATTTGGAAGCGGCGGGCGGGAGCTTGGACGCAGACTGTCGGAGCTGCTGAATATCGCCTATTATGACCAGGAGATTATTACTGAGATCTCCAGGCGCACCGATCTGGCTGAGCGATATATCGAGCAGGTCATCGAGCAAAAGCCCATTCCCGCCTTCCCCATCCATATTGGCCGCAGTCTTTATCCATTGTCGAATCCGATTTATGAGCAGAGACAGGCTGTTATGCTGGAGCAGAACAGGATCATCCGTGAAATGGCAAAAAGGTCAAGCTGTGTGATTGTCGGCCGCTGCGGTGACCACATTTTAGAGGATGTTCGACCGTTTCGCATATTTGTCTATGCCGAATTGGAACATAGGATCGCCCGGTGCATGGAGCGGCGCACGGCAGAAGAAGTGTATTCGTTGGAAGAAATGAAGCAAAAGGTGATTTCCGTTGATAAAAACCGGCGGAAATACTACGAATATTATACAGGGAAGAAATGGGGAGACCGGTTAAATTACGATCTCTGCGTCAATACCAGCAGACAAGAGATAAAGGAAATTGCGCTGGCCCTCAGCTCTTTTATTTCGTTGGGATAAATGATACCTCCAAAGAGAGAAGTAAAATGATCCGTGCAGTTGCATTTTCCATGACTTCCCTGCTATAATACCAGCAGGAAAGCGATTGGAGCGCGGCGTGGTTTGGCTCGGAATATCAAATTGGGAGGTATTTCAATGCGTACAGAAGGCTCTCCGGAGCAATCGCTCCGCCGTGTGCTGAAGGCGGCTGGCTACAGGATGCGGAAGTCCCGTGCGCCCATCAGCTCGGACAACCTTGGCGGCTATATGATCGTGGATATGTCCGGGAATGCGGTTGCGGCAGGCGGCCGCTTCGAGCTGACTTTGGAAGAGGTCCGGGAGTGGGTGCGAGACATGTGCTGACCGCGGCTGCGGCTGGGGGGCGTTCCTCCCTCAGCTGCTTTGCCTTGAGCATTCACCGCTGTGGTAAGCTGCCGATGCGGTTATCATGTAAAGAGTGCTTATCCAAATCAATAGAAAGAGAAAGGAATTTGCTTTATGAACAAGGGAGAACTGATTGCTGGTATGGCCGAGGAGAGCGGAGTCTCCAAAGCGGATACGGAGAAAGTCTTGAACGCATTTCTCTCCCAGGTTGAGAAAGCGTTGTGCGCGGGAGATAAGGTCCAGCTCACTGGCTTCGGCAGCTTTGAAGTGAAAGAGCGCGCCGAGCGTACCGGCCGGAATCCCAAGACCAACGAGCCCATTGTGATCCCAGCCGGGAAGATGCCAGTCTTTAAGGCTGGCAAGGTATTGAAGGACGCAATTAAATAAAGAAGCAGACGCCACAATGCAGCACCAACCTGAATATAAGTGTGAAGCACAAAACCGCCCCTCCGAGCATTTGCTCAGAGGGGCGGTTTTCATTCGCTGGCGCTTGTATTTCGTAGAAAACTTTCAAAGTATGGTAGAGTAGACCGGCCATAGCGTCGCTGCCACTCCCTTGGGTGAAGTTTGCGGACCTCATTCAGATCATCCCTGTAATCCGAAATATACGAAAAAACCTCCTGTACGATACGCGGCAAGTTGACCATCGTTTCTTTATATTCGTCCTGATCGACGAGTGCCGGTACAGTGGCATCTATGTACGCATTATCCTTGATTAAAATGGACTTTGTGTAGTCAAGGCCGGACTGGCTGCGCTGAGATCTGGCGGAGCTTTTGAAATGATAAGCATGGGGGTGGCGGATATGGGAACGAAAAGGAATGCAGATGAACAGGTCGTCCATGTATTCGATCAATAGACAGGAGTATGGCCTGTTTTTCTTTACGGCAATCTCCGGATACTGACTGTGGGGGTAATCTGTAAAAAATTTTGCTGATAGGCTGTGGATCTCCGCAATATACTCCATTTTTCGCCCCCATAACAAAAGAAAAGCGGGGAGGGCGATCCCTCCCCGCCGGATGGCTTCTTTCGGTCAATTTTTATTTTACCGTTGAGTCAGTACCGTCACTCAACATCTTCGCTCGGTCAATTTTTATTTTACCGACGAGTCAGAACCGTCACTCGTCTCATGCAGAAACCATCCCTGCTACTATTATTATAATGGCCGTCTGGAAATATGTCAACATGAAGTTTGGAGTGAAAATTTATAGTTCCAAACGACTGTCCCTATTATTTGCTGTTTGTATTTGCCCTCTACACAAAAAGTCCGCATTCATTGATTATCAGAAGGCGGGCCACCGTCATACAGCGCCGATGGCCCGCCTTCGACCCATTCTGGGCAGTTACTTCCTGCCCGCCACATAGCACAAAGGCAGTACACGCCCCCCGAGCAGAGTGTGTTCCGTCACCCAGAAATCGTGAGACGAAAGATAAGCAATGAATTCCCCGGCGTTCCATAAGTGGTAGACGCGAAAGCCGGTCCGCTCCATACCCCAGGTCCGCAGGCTGGCAAGTTTCCCCCCAGCGTGGATAAAAGTAGGAGCGAATAGCCACCCACCCGGCTTTAGGACTCTCCGAGCTTCCCGCAAAACCTTTTCCGGCTCCGGTAAGATATGCAGGGCATTGGCGATTACCACCGCGTCAAAGGTTTCCGAGGCATACGGCAACCGGGAAGCATCCTGTACCGAGAAATGAAGCCGGGAAGATCCGGTCTGTTTCTTCGCCTCCGCAATCATTTTGGAAGAGGCATCGGTGGCCTCCCACAACCGGACATACGGAGACAAGGGAAAGGACAGCTGGCCTGTGCCACAGGCCAGTTCCAATACATTCATATCCCGGGTGAGATGCGGACGAATGTGATTGCAGATTTCCGCATATATCGGTGCGGAGCGCCGCATGAATTTGCTGTAATGTGCGGCCATTCCCTGCCAGAAGTCCAGATCTGATTTCCTCATAGCAATATGCCTCTTTTGGAGTTAGTTCTTGATAACTAAAGAATACTCCAAAAGGCTCCGCGCTACAAGCATTTTTTGCAGAGGAAAGCCGCGTTGTAGACCAAACGGCCCGCAACGCGGCTTCCTTGCTATGTTAAGAGTTCTAACAACTGCCGGATGTTTTTCTTTCCGAAGGATACCTGCGCCCCATCATTGATGACCAGGCAGGGGACGCTCATCACCTGATACCTCTCCCGCAGGTCTGGGAAGTGGTTCAGGTCATAGACCTGGGCGGTGATGTGCGGATTTTCCGCGGCGATCCGCTGGGCCGCCGTCACCAGTTCCGGGCACATGGTACAGGAGAGGGAGACCAGAATCTCTAATTTGATAGGCTTCTGGACCGACTGAATCGCTGCTCTTGTATCTTCGTCCAGAGCCTGCCCCGGCCCGGCGGCATTGTAGAGGCCCAGGACGAAGGAGGTGAACTCGTGGCCGCCGGGGACCCCATGGAAAGCGAGGCCTGTCCAGCTCCCATCCGGCCGGCAGACCCGGACACAGGGCAGGTGCTCCATCTCTTCGGCTGTTCCTATCTCTGCTGTGAGCTTACTGCTCTGCGCCGCCAGTTCCTCCATATACTGCTTCAACTCAGCCGAAAGAGGCGTTTCGTCCAGATACAGCCGCAGGACCAGTGGAGCGGCCATCCGGGCAAATACCGTATGGAGCTGGGCCAGCATGCCCCCCGTAAAAAGTGTGCTGTTTGTTTCGGTGGATACCGCTGTTTCTTCTGCCCGGCTCACCGGAGCTTTGGGATGGATGCCGGTCTTTTCCTGCATGGCGGCGCACAGGTGTTCCAGCTCCGTGGCGGCAAGGGCGCCGTCTCCCACGGCGGTAACCACCTGGCGCAGAGGCTTGACACATACATCACCTGCGGCGTACAGGCCGTCCGCAGTTGTCTTTTGGCTCCGGTCTGTGAGGATATAGCCCTGGTCATTCAATTCAGCCAGGCCGCGCACCAGCTCCGTGGCCGGCTCATAACCGGCAAAAACGAACACGCCGAAGGTCTCTCCGTCCGCCGCATGGTGCTTGGTCACTTGACCGGTTTTGGTATTCCGGTACCGGAGATAGCGGAGAGAAGTGTCGCCGGACACCTCCTCCACCTCTGTGTTGGTGAGAACGGTGATCTTCTCGTGGTTTCTGGCTGCATCCGCTGTTGCCTGGGCGCAGGTGAAGTCGTCTCCCCGGATGAGAATGGTCACCTGGCGGGCGTACTTGGTCAGGAACACGCTCTCCTCCGCCGCAGCAAAGCCGCCGCCCACCACAAAGACATCTTTCCCGGTGAAGAACTCTCCGTCGCAGGTGGCGCAGTAGGCCACGCCCCGCCCACGGAACTGCTCCTCCCCCTGGAAGCCCACCATGCGGGGATGGGCGCCGGTGGCCAGGAGGACACCGAAGCACCTCAAATCGCCCCGGCCGGTGCGTACGGTCTTTATGTCACCGGAGAGCTCCAGCCCGGTGACCTCGGCCAGCAGAAATTCAGCGCCGAAGCCCTCCGCCTGCTTCCGCATGGTCTCGGTAAGCTCCGTCCCACTGGTCCTGCCCACGCCGGGATAGTTCACCACTTCCGAGGTAATGGTGATCTGCCCGCCGAAGTGGTCCTTCTCCACGACCACTACCCGGTAGCGGGCACGGGCCAGGTAGAGGGCGGCAGTGAGTCCCGCTGGACCGCCGCCGATGACCACGACATCGTAGAAATTTGCCGTCTGCTCCATGGCTTAAAGCTGCCCCACCAGATCCAGACTGGGCTTCAGAGTCTCGGCGCCAGGCTGCCACTTCGCAGGGCATACCTCGTCTCCGTGCTCCGCCACGAACTGGCACGCCTGTACCTTCCGCAGCAGTTCGTCGGCGTTCCGGCCCACATTGCCGGCGTTGACCTCATAGGCCACGATTTTCCCCTCGGGGTTGACAATGAAGCTGCCCCGCTCCGCCACGCCGTCGGCTTCGATGTAGACCTCAAAATCCTTTGCCAGACAATGTGTGGGATCAGCCAGCATGGGATACTGGATCTTCTGGATGCGCTCGGAGGCGTCATGCCACGCCTTATGGACAAAGTGGGTATCGCAGGAAACGGAGTAAACTTCGCAGCCGATGGCCTGGAATTTATCGTAGAGGTTTGCCAGGTCCTCCAGCTCCGTGGGGCACACAAAGGTGAAGTCGGCGGGATAGAAGAAAAACACGCTCCACTTTCCCAGTACATCCGCCTTGGTAGCGGTGCGGAAGGCGTTATTCTGATAGCACTGGACGGAGAAATCGGCAATTTCTTTTTGAATCAGGGACATAGGAATACCTCCATTCATAATTTCGCCGGTTAGCGATGACTAACCACATAAAATTATACAACTTTCAGAGAGATGCGTCAAGCGGCGCTTAAGGTTTTCTGAAACGGATCGTAGCCCCTATGTATTTCAGAGAAGGATAAAGAAACAATCAATACTGGGTGGGCGATGTGGGGCCTGAAACGAAATTTACCATTTTACTTTATCAATATTGCAAGTGGAATGCCCGGAGGACACATCCTAAAGAAGGCCTGCGGGCATTCGCTTTTCTCATATCAGTGTATAAGACGGCAGGGCTTGGCTGCACCTTAGGACATCAGATAATGAGCTGCATCCTGCCACTGGGCCGGGGGATAATCCTCCGCTTTGAGCTGTTTCAGGGCCTGACGAACGCGCTCACGGCTGCACAGCAGTCTCAGATCCGAGAGATAGAGACAGCCTACAAGCTCCTGGAGATCTTCCAGGAGACACTTTTCATCTGCCATTCTACTCACCACTTGGAGAGGATGCGGCCATAGATCAGGCTGCGTTCATAATCAAACTGCTTGATTGCCAGAATGACCGTGTCCCCCACATGGAAATCCAGGTCTGAGTGCAGTGTGGAGTAGTGGCAGAGACATACCGTTTCGTCGGAGAGCGTGCAGAACACGCCGCCGCCGTATTTGCCGGAGATGACCGCCTGCCGGCGGCTTCCGATAGGGTGCCTTCGGAGCGCTCCAAAAAAGGGGTTGTCCACTGTATCCTTTACTGAAACCCAGAACTGCCCCTCTCTGCGGTCGTACTCCTTCAGAACACAGTTCAAAGTCTGCCCGGGATGATACCGCGTCCGGAGATCAGGTGTAGCGATGTAAGTGAGGTCCTTCTGGCTTAGGCTCATATCCCTGCCTCCACACTCCACCAGGCACCGCCTGGGGCCCACAGCCAGAACGCGGCAGGTCAGCTTCTCGCCAATGCTCCGCCCTCCTTTGATGGTATCGAAAAAGTGCCTCTGGGCGGCCAGCGCCATTCGGCGTGAGCCAATGGCCACACCGCCCTCGCGGTCTACATCCAGGATGATATAGTCGGTCTCCGCGCCGCTCATGTTGCGAAGTACATAGGGCGGCCGCTCCTGGCCTGGGTACCACACTTCGGTTTCCGGAATCAGCACCTTGACCCGGTAGTTGATGATAACGGCGCACAGCATCTTGCGCCGCTCGGTTTGCCTTGTCTCCCGGTTGCGGACAGTAAAGGAATGGGTGTCGATGCCCATGATCCGCCCGGTGAGAATGGACTTGGAACGGTAGGATGCATAGATGGCATTCCATTCATTCCGCTCCTCTTCGGACAGGTCCTCGTCCAGCTTGTTCAGATCCAGGGAGAGCAGCGTGGGCTTATCTTTCAACGGCCTGCTGGTAAATTCCCTTTTAGGCCTGTTGGCCGTCTTTGCCGCTGACGCTGTACGCCGCGCCGGCCGTGCCTTGGGAGACGGCGCGGGCTCGGGACCTTCCATTGGGGCGTCTGCCGTATCATCATCACCTGTACCCTCCAATGGGGTGGGCGGCATCTCTTCTCCACCATCACTCAGGACAAAGGCATCCGTCTCCAGATCCTCGTCATCGTCATGCTCCGGCGTATCGCCTCCCTGGGCGCTCAAATCATCCGAGGCGCCGCTGGAGGTATCTTCCTCCTCAGACGCCTGGGCGGCCTCCCCAGCGGCCTCGCCGCCGGATGTATCTTCCGGGGAATCCGCCGCCTTTTTGCGGGAAACCCGCTTGCGTTTTGGCTTTTCTTCGACCGGTGTTTCCGGACCAGCCTCGCCGGTCTGCTCGCTTTCACCGGAAGGCAAGGGAGCTTCAGGCGGGTCCAGCCCGCCTCCCTCCGCCTGGGCTGCGGGGGCGGTCGCCTCCTCCTCGGTGCCAGCCTCCAGGACGGGGGCTATGCCTTCTGTCCTGTCTCCGGCGGGATCTGCCCTCTCCACACCGGGCGCTTCCTGAGAAACGCCCACGGGTGAAGATTCCGCAGCGCCTGAAGCTGTGATACCGTCCAAGCTGCGGCTGTCCATGGTCTCATCATGCTCTGTGTAGCTCATAGTCTGGCTCCTTTCTGATTGGGCTAAGTTGTTCGCTTACTGCGGCTGTCATTGGCTGGCCTCACCTCCCTTAAAGAACCGCAGGCGACCCTCCTTCCGGATGACGAAGTAGTGCCGCTGATTGATATGTAAAAGCCGGTGCTGTTCCAAATCGGACAGGGACAAAAGCACGGTCACATCCTGAGACTGCTGCGCCAAAAGGATGCTGACAAGCTGTTCCCGTCCCGGCTCCACCGGCAGGACCGCGAATGCGTCGATTTTCCCACTCTCCCTTCCCCGCTCCAGCAGGAAGCAGAGCTTATAAGGCGGCCTCCGGCTGGTGAGCTGAAGCGGCGGGCCTACGGCGAGAGACAGCAAAATGTCCAGCGCGCACAGCATCTCGGGGTCTGCCTCCTGCCCCCGGAACTCCGCCAGACATACGAGATCGTCTCCCACGGGGACCAGTTCTCCCGCATAGCGCAGATAGCGCAGTATCGCCTCACAGTGGGACTTGGCTTTGGCTGGATCGCGGAGGCGCATAAGCGGAAGAATCTGATCCAGCCGCATATAGCGGACCTCCCGCAGGATGTCGAGGAGAAACCGCTGGTCATTTGTCAAAAGCATTGATTTTCACCGCCTTTCTCACTCCCTGCCGGGGCTCCGCCTATGCTGTTGAGATAGGGGTCAAGCAGAAGATCGCTTTGCGATTCGCAGATGGCGTTAAAAATGACCGCCATGGTATAGGCGGTCGAGTTCTTGACATTGCGCTGGTTTTGCCGGAGCTTCCCCTCCACGGACTGGAGGATGGTGCTGTCCAGATCCTACAGGCGGGAGCGCACATTGGCCTGGGGCAGGACAGCCTTCCCGATCCGATATTCCTGGGTATAAAACAGCCGCTCAATGGCATTTTCAAACACCTTTGCCGTTTCCGGGTCAAAGACCCACAGGGAACAGTTCTCCAGAATCTGCGCAAGCTGTTCCTGCTCGGACAGGTTTCTCCACCATGGCCCCAGTCCGTCCATCCGGTCTCCGGCGCCGGACGGGCAGGACAGACTGAATTCAGTATGAATCCCATCAGTATGATTTAAGTCAATATAACTGGAGTCCCGCTGGTCAACTTCTGGAAGTTCCGTTTCCGAATCTCTTGAAGTTCCGGATTGAGACTTCAAGAAGTTCGGGCCTGGGACTTCTAAACCGGCCGCAGTGCCTCGCTGCTCCGGCTGAGCGGGGACAAGAAGTTCCGATCCCGCACTTCTTGGGGAGGCGGGAGGGGCCTGTGCCTCGTGCGGCTCCGGTGGAGTACGCCCCTTGCCGGATGGCCCTGTCTCCAAAGCCGACCCACCAGCGGGTACCGGCTGCTCCCCTCCGGCGGCCTCATGTTCCGGAGGTACAAAGGGGGCGCTGCCGCCTGCCGTCTCCCGGTGCTCCACCAGGGCAAGGTAAATCTGATTGGCGTCTCCGCAGCCGCACCGGCGCTCCCAGATCAGGCCGGCGGAGGACAGTTCTTTCATCGCCTCAATGATTTTGTGATAGCTCACCTGCATTTCGCTGGACAGAGAGCGGCGGGTGTAGATGATGAACACCTCTCCGTCGTCATTGAGCCAGCCGTTGAGCCGGGAGAGCTGGAAGCGGTTGAGTAAAAAGGTGTAGGTCACCTTAGCCTCCAGTGAGAGCCCTATGTATCGGGGATCGGTAAACAGCCAGCGGGGCATCTGCAAATGGTAGATATTCTGAATGTCCCCCTGCTTCATCAGTGGGAAAGACGGCTTTTTCGTTATTGGTGCTGCCTTCATTGGGACCATCTCCTTTTTTACACAAGTTTGTTGATTGTCAGCGGCGTAGGGACATGGAACGGCTTATGGCCCGCCCACTTCATCCGGGGATGTTTCGATCAGGTCAAAGGCGCCATAGGGGGCCTCGGTGTCCGGCGACTGGGAGGAGACACGATCCAATTCCGGGTCCAGAAGTCCATAGTCGTATTCCTGCCGGAGGATCTGATCCCGCTCCTTGTGAGGAGCCGTCTCCCCGCCGGCTTCTTTTTGGCCAGGGGTTGCCGGCGCCGTATTTGCCGGCTGAGCGGGCGGAGGACCGGCCTCCGGCGCGGACGGCGCTGGCCGGGACTTGGCCCGGGCCTTCCTTTCGGCCTTGGCCAACTCCTCCTGGCGGCGCCATTCAGGGGTGTAGTCTGATACCTTAACATCGTGCAGACGCTGGAAGCTGGGGTGTTCGTCCGGCGTGATCTTGTAGAGCTTCAGCGGTTTTTGACCTCGGAGAAGTACCAGACTCTCCTGATTGTCCATGCGCATGATTTCATCCGGGAGCATGAGGGCCCGCTGGGTGTTGCTCTTGGTCTGGCTGTATGGACGGGTGGAGCTATAAACCGGAGAAAACAACGGCAAAAGTGGCATTTGGTTGTTCTCCACCTTGATAGTGACCATGCCGCACTTTTTTGAGATGTAGGTCGCCGTGTCCACATCGTTGCATCCAAGGCAGATCTGAATATCCGTACAGCCGATCAGCTCCTCCCACTCCGTTTTGGGGTAGCGGTCCTGGAGCTGGGGAATAGACTGCACAATGAGCTGACAGAAGATCCCGGAGCCGCGGCAGAAGTTGAGCACCCGCTTGAAGTCCGGAAGTTTCCCGATGTTGCAAAACTCCTCCAGGCATACATTGACCGTCATGGGCAGCCGCCCATGCTTGCCGTGACGCCGGCCGTACTCAATGAGACGGGCGAAGAGCTGGGAAAAGAACAGGGAGCTCAAAAACTCCAGAGAGGAGTCCTGCGCGGAGATACAGCAGAAGTAGGCGCAGGGCTTTTGCCCGGGAAGCGTCAGGTCGATCTCGTTGTAGGAGGTGATTTTGTCCACCAAAGGGTTTTGGAACACAGACAGGCGGTTGCCCAATCCAATGGCGATGTTGCCCCAGATCTGCCGGTTGGCCAGCTTGAAAATACCATAGGGCGCCAGCGCCGGGTGACCTTTGGGCAGCGCCTCAAAGCGCCGCTCCAGATCCCCAAAGGACTCGTTGGAGAGCATCCGGTAAATGGCCCCGAGAGACCGCTGCTGAATCGGGAGCAGTTCCGTGGTGCCGGGGATGGTCTGGGTTGCGACATAGTGCATCAGAGCCATGAGCAGATTGAGCTCCGCCTTTTCCCAAAAGTCCTGCCGCTCGTTCGCTTAACAGTGATAAGGAACTAAATCACTTATCAACTGTTAGCTGACGGTTTTCGGGTGCATACGAAACTCCCGTCTGATTCCTAACAGGAATTAGTCGGGCGTTTTTCTTGTTAACAGAGCCTATATTGGAGGATAGCATTATGAAAACATTACTTTCCTGTGAATTTAACATGGACACAGGCTGCGTTGAACTAAGATATTCTGACGACAGCATGATTTCCATTAATTGCACCGCTGTAGAGGACGAAATTGCGAATAGCCGTTTCCAGCGGTCTGAACTGGACTGGCTCATCTACAACGATCCGCTGTCTTATGCGGAATTGATTTTGAATGGTGATCCAGAAAAATACTTGCGAACCGTAACGGAGATCCCGCAGTTAGATTCTGATTGATAACTCTATAAATCTTGACGTACAAAGGGCATCCATACGAAAGCATGGATGCCCTTTGTCTTAACTTGACCTTGTGGTCAGCAAGCAGTTTCCTCACTTTTCTCTTTACAGACTCCGTGGAGCCTTTGGAGACCAGTGTTTTATCGAAATCAGCCTTTCGGCGGATGAGGGTCCCCTCCATGGCTATCCGCAGACTGAATACGACCGTCCAGCCCATGAATGACAAACTCAGTGCCTTGGTTTCGGCTGATTTGTCTTCCAGCATTTACTGCCTGTTCCTTGGTGGAATAGTGGCCACTGGAGCGTTGAGCTCCGCCACGTTTTACATCCCAGCCACCATTGGGATTGTGAACGACATGATGAGTAGAACGAGCCATACGATTACCCCCTGTGTGCCTTAGGACAGCAGATTGCACAACCGTCCGCATCGAGATAGATTTTCTTCGCATGAGCTACTGCCTCAACCTCGCTTTCAAAGTAGCCCACATACTGTGCGCTACGGATGCCAAGCTGTTCAGTATGCTCTTTTGTATGGACTTCATGATGAAGGCCAGGATTTAACGTCTGATTGTTGTTCACATAGTAATAATGATACATATAATTTTCCTTTCTGCTTGACCAAACAAGCGATACATGATATTTTGATAGCGTACATATTGCAAATGAGCGGTTAATCTGTGCCAGCAGATTGCCGCTCTTTTTATTTGTACATAAGGCACCACCTCCTTAAAAGCTTCGGAAATTCACCTGTCCACGGCTTCCGTTGGGCCGGTGAATTTCTCTTTTTCTGATGGTTCCATTATACAGCTATTTCTGCTATATGAAAAATTAAAATGTTCGTTGTTTGGTGGCAAAAGTAAAAAAACATAAGATAATAATTGAAATCATTTGATTTTTGGTGGCAAATATTGTATAATGAAATAAGATGGGAGGAGTGTGCCTTGGGAAAAAAGCTATACACAAAAGAAAACATCTCCAAAGCCGAAACCGAATGGCTGGGCATACCCGAACTTGTGGTATTAAAAACAAACAGGGATGATGTTGGTTTAGAAGTTGTACATCGTAGATACTTTGAGGATGAAAAATTGCTCTGCCCTGCTTGTCGTTCCTCGAGAACACGCTGCTCTAAAATTGTGGATCGAAAACTCAAGGATTTATTGTGGCTTGACGAGGACCACAAGACATTTCAAATAATCAGCTTACTTTTTCATCAGCGTTATATGCGCTGTGATAGTTGCGGGCAAAGCGTTTTCCCTGAGCCTACAGAATTTGGAGAAAAGGGATGCAAATTCACAAACCGGCTATCAGATGCCTTGGCAGACGGGACCTTTCAATTTTCATATAAAAAAGTATGCCAGCATTACGGTGTTCCAGCTTCTACTGCTTCAGTGGGTGAAGTAATGAGACGAAGAATTCAATATAGGGAGTCATTGTTGCCCCCGATCAGAACACCGCATATCATTAGCATTGTCGAGGTGGTGTTTTTTGGGGAGTTCTATCCCGCTGTTTTAGGAATTTGGGATGGTGAAGTTTATTGCCTGGATATTTTGCGAGATTCATCTGAGGAAACCTGTGGTGCATTTCTGAAAACATTGGATGCTAACCAAGTTGAAACCATATATGTAGACCCAGTCGATAGCTTATTTAATGCCGTGAATCAGTACTTTCCAATGGCTTCAATTGTGGTGACTGATGAGGCAATTCAGCGATATGCCAGAAACGCTATGCTTGATATTATCCATTCCGACGGAAAGCGATTTCCGGTGGTTCATAAAGACCGGCGATTGACGGTACTCCACAAAGACCTGGATGATAGAACTGTCATTCCCAGAATTAAGGAAGGGATGAAGAGTAGGCCGAGGTTACAACAGGCTTACACTCACCATCAGCGATTGTTGGAGCTTATGGAAACCAAGTGGTCGATGGAAGATCTCCGAACATGGGCAGACCAGATTCCGACAGAGGTAGATGAGTTTTTGGCAGTTGGTGATATTATTGATATCTTTGGCGAGCAATTAAGCGGATTTTTGACACTGGGCGAGAAGCCACCCAACAATTATCAGTTTGCGGTGCAAGGCATCTGTGACGCTATCAAGGATATGCCGCACTGCATTTTCGATGTAATGCGTGGTCGCTGCATCTTCTCTATAACTCACGACACCATGGAGGAAAACGGAGAACTGTGGCGATACGGCATTAAGTCAAGTCGTTTAACCGAGAAAATCAATGAGATCTCAGCCAATATTAGGGAGGAACGAGATTATGGATACCAATGAAAAGATCAAAATAGTCGGTACAAACATTCAAGAAAAAGCAAATCTGATATGGAATGTGGCGAACAGTCTATTTGGAGCATATAAGCCTCATGAATATGGTCTGGTTATTTTGCCCATGGTCGTGATTAAGCGTTTTCATGACTGCTTACTCCCGACCAGAGAGAAAGTGCTGGCCACTTATGAAAAGGTGAAACAGTTAGCCGTCAAAGATGGTTTTCTGCGTACTGCATCTGGCTATCGTTTTTACAATACCAGCCAGTACACCTTCGAGCGACTGAAAGCTGACCCAGAGAATATTAAGACCAATTTCGAGGCTTACATCAACGGCTTCTCCGATAATGTTATCGACATTCTGGCGAATATGGGCTTCTTTACGCAAATCGAGCGTATGGCGGATGCGGGAGTTCTGTATCAGGTTATCAGCGACTTTACTGCTGACAATGCAGATATGAATCCGGAGAAAATTTCCGCAATTGATATGGGCTATGTCTTCGAAAACCTTGTTCAGCGTTTTTCTGAGAGTTATGATGAAGAAGCAGGTGCGCACTTCACCAGCCGTGACATTATCTATTTGATGTGTGACTTGCTTACCATGAATGCGGATTTTTCCGGCGAGGATGCCCCTGCCAAGACTGTATACGATATGGCGATGGGCACCAGTCAGATGCTTACCTGTATGGAAGAGCGTGTTCACGCCCTTGACAAAGAGGCTGAAATCATCTGTTATGGCCAGGAAATCAACCCGTTTACTTTTGGTATCGCCAAAGCGGACATGCTGATCCGTGGTGGCGATCCTGAAAATATGCAATTCGGCGACACCTTGAATGCAGATAAATTCAAGGGCTATACCTTCGACTACATTATTTCCAATCCTCCATTCGGTATCGATTGGAAGCGTGAAGCGGCTGATGTGGAGAAAGAACACAAACTGGGCGATGCCGGTCGGTTTGGCGTTGGCTTACCTCAAAAATCCGATGGACAGATGCTGTTCTTGCTAAATGGCATCGCCAAATTGAAAGACACCGGCAGAATGGCTATTATCCAAAATGGTTCCTCTCTTTTCACAGGAGATGCAGGAAGTGGCCCCAGTGAAATCCGTCGCTATATTATTGAGAATGACTGGTTGGATGCTATTGTTCAGCTTCCCAATGACAGCTTTTATAACACCGGAATTGCAACCTATATCTGGATAGTATCCAAAAACAAACCCGAAACACATAGAGAACGCATTTTGTTGATTGATGCCAGCAAGTGCTGTGAGGCCCGCAGACGTCCTATCGGTAATAAGCGTGTAGATATTACGGAATCTTGCCGCAATTTGATCACACAGGCATACAGCGAATATAGAAGTGCAATTTTTACAAAAACCTTAGAAGATAAAAAAACAGTGCTGACTTGCAAAAGCAAAGTGCTTGATGCCATATCGCTTGGCTACAATAAAATTACAGTGGAAAGTCCTGCTTTGGATGATGACGGCAACCCGATTGTAAAAAAAGGAAAGCCAGTAGCCGATACCTCCAAGCGTGACACTGAGAGTGTTCCACTTGATGAAGATGTGGATGCTTATTTTGCACGGGAAGTTCTCCCTTATCGTCCGGGTGCTTGGATCGACAAAAGCAAGACCAAGGTCGGGTATGAGATTCCATTTACTCGTACCTTTTATGAATACGAGGAACTGGAACCAGCGGCTGATATTGCAGAACGCATTGCGGACCGTGAAAAGGTGCTGATGGAAAAATTACAGGCATTGTTCGGAAATGGTGGTGGGCAAAATGAGTGAGATTACTACCTATGAAAAGATGAAAGATAGCGGCATCGAATGGATAGGCAGTGTTCCCTCTGATTGGCGTGTCCACACCTTGTATCAACTTGTAACCCAGGTCAAGGAAAAAAACAGCAATCTTCAGGAAAAGAACCTGCTGTCTTTGAGTTACGGCAAAATCAAACGTAAAGATATTGATTCGCCGGATGGACTTCTTCCTGCGTCTTTTGACGGCTATAACATTATCGAAAACGGGGATATAGTCCTTCGTTTAACAGATTTACAGAACGACCATACAAGCCTTCGGGTAGGTTTGGCCACAGAGCGTGGTATTATTACCTCCGCCTATACAACCTTGCGTCCAATCGACACAAGCAATTCAAAATACTTGTTCTACCTGCTCCATGCCTTTGACCTGAAAAAAGGATTTTATGGCATGGGTTCCGGTGTACGGCAGGGGTTAAATTATGCAGAAGTGAAAGAACTTCGTATCGTGCTTCCAAGTCAAAAAGAGCAGGATGCCATCGTGTATTTTCTGGATGATCAATGTTCAGAAATTGATTTGGCTATAGATGAAGCTAAATCCAGTATCCAAGATTACAAAACTTTGAAAGCAAATATCATCTCTACAACTGTTCTTAGTGGCCTTGATGGTGATGTAGATAAGAGAAAATGCAGAATCGAGTGGGTTCCATCAATTCCCTCGCATTGGGACACTGCCCGATTTGTATACAAAAACTGGATAAGATCAAGGTTGGGATGGAAGGGCTTGAAAGCAGAAGAATATGTTGAAGACGGCTATCCGTTTTTATCTGCCTTCAACATTAACAATAACTATCTATGCTGGGAACAACTCAACTACATAACTCAAGAGAGATATGATGAATCTCCAGAAATTAAATTAAGAGTTGGCGATATTCTACTTGTAAAAGACGGAGCAGGCATAGGCAAGTGTGCAAGAATTGACAGTTTGCCATTAGGAGAATCTACAGTCAATGGTTCCCTTGCTGTAATAACACCAAACGAAGATTTGGATTATAGATATGAGTATTATTACCTTCAATGCAATGTATTTCAGAACATTATTGCACGCTTGAGAAATGGCATGGGAGTTCCCCATTTGACACAAGAGGCAATGAAAGAAATAGTCATTCCCTTACCTCCGCGAGAAGAACAAGAACAGATAGCGAATTTCCTGGATACAGAATGTAGGAAAATCGACGAGATAATCGAACTAAAAAATTTGTTGATAATCGAACTCGAAATGTACAAACGCTCGCTCATATTTGAAACTGTAACAGGCAAAAGAAAGGTGGTGTGACCATGAACGAGACAGAAAAACGCTTTGAGGAATTTATAGAGGCTTATCTCATTTCCGAAAAAGGCGGATGGACAAAGGCAACGGATGCCGGTTATTGTAGCGATGAAAGCAAAGATATGTTTCTGGACATCATCACTCTGACCGATTTCGTGAAATGCACTCAGCCTATGGCATGGAAACGCTTCGAGCGGATGTGTACGATCAACCCTATTCGGCAGTTTTATAAGGCATTTGAAAATGCCGTCACACAGGATGGACTGATTTCTGTTCTGCGTCACGGCTTTAAGCATCGTGGCATCAATTTTCGTGTGTGCTATTTTAAGCCTGAGTCTGAGCTGAACGAGGTGTCCATCACCAACTACCAAAAGAATGTCTGCCAGTGCATCCGCCAGTGGCACTATTCTAAACGCAACACAAATACAGTCGATATGATGCTGGCTGTCAACGGCATCCCCGTTGTGGCAATTGAGCTGAAGAATCAGCTCACCGGACAGTCGGTGGATGACGCTATGCGTCAGTGGCAATATGACCGCAACTACAATGAACCCGCATTCGGATTTAATAAGCGTGTTCTCGCATACTTTGCCTGCGATCTCTACAATGTATATATGACTACCCAGCTGAAAGGCCCGGAGACAACGTTCCTTCCTTTCAATCAAGGCAGTGCCGGTGCAGGCAAGGATGGCGGTGCAGGTAATCCAAAGAGCACCGATGGCAGCTATGTAACTTCATACTTCTGGGAGAAAGTCCTCCAGAAGGATAGCTTGTTGGATATTCTGCAAAAGTTCATTAACTACGAAAGAACAGAAAAAAAAGAGACTTTGCCGGACGGTTCCACAAAGAAAACCGTCAGCAGCAAAGTCATTTTCCCACGGTATCACCAGTTGGATGTCGTGCGTCAACTGGTCAATCATGTTAGAACTAATGGCGCTGGACATAACTATCTCATCCAACACAGTGCCGGTTCCGGCAAGTCTAATTCTATCGCTTGGACGGCTTACCGTATGGCCAGCCTCCACAACGAAAATAACGATGCAATTTTTAACAGCGTAATCATTATTACAGACCGCCGTATTCTCGATCAACAGTTGCAGGCCACCGTTTCCAGCTTTGACCATACTTTGGGAAGTGTGGTTACCATTGATGAAAAGAAAAATTCTGGCGCTCTGCGTGATGCCATTAACGATGGAAAGCGCATCATTGTCACCACTTTGCAGAAGTTCCCAGTGATTTACAACGAAGTCGAGTCCGCTGTTGGTAAGCATTATGCGGTTATTGTAGATGAAGCACACAGCAGCCAGACCGGACAGAGCGCATTAAAACTCAAGGCGGCTCTTGCCGATGTGAGCGATGCTCTTGCAGAATATGCTGAACTGGAAGAAAAGGCTATCGAAGAAGTCGAGGCAAACGATATTCTTGTGCAAGAAATGCTCAGCCAAGGTAAACACAGCAACATGAGTTTCTTTGCCTTTACTGCAACGCCCAAAGGCAAAACCCTGGAAATTTTCGGCGAACCTCAACCGGATGGTTCTTTCCACCCCTTCCACATCTATTCGATGCGACAGGCTATCGAAGAAGGATTTATCCTGGATGTTTTAGCGAACTATACCACATACAAAATGTGTTATCAAATCGCAAAGAATGTCCAGGACAATCCGGAAGTCCCTACCTCCAAGGCTGTTAGAACGATTCGACGCTATGAGGAATTACATCCGCACAACCTTCAGCAGAAAGCAGCTATTATTGTAGAGACTTTCCGTGAGGTCACAAAAAAGAAAATCGGTGGCCGTGGAAAGATGATGGTAGTTACTGCGTCCAGGCTGGCGGCAGTCCGTTACTATCATGAAATTAAGCGTTATCTTGAAAGCAACAATTACGACGATGTAGAAATCATGATTGCTTTTAGCGGGAGCCTGAAAGACCCGGATGACCCAACAGGTACCGAATACACCGAAAGCGGTATGAATGTGGATCGCAACGGCAATCGGGTGAAGGAAAGTCAGACAAAGGCTGTATTCCACGAAGAAGGCAATATTCTCATTGTTGCAGAAAAATATCAGACAGGCTTTGATGAGCCGCTTCTCCACACGATGATTGTTGATAAAGAACTTCGTGATGTGAAGGCTGTTCAGACTTTAAGCCGTGTCAACCGTATCTACCCTGGCAAAGAGGACACCTATATTCTCGATTTTGTAAATCCGATTGAACGCATCCGTGAAGCTTTCCAGCAGTTCTATCAGGAAACCAGTCTGGATGAAGAAATCAACTTCGATTTGATTTATACAACACAGAAAACGCTTCGTGGTTTTGGCATCTATACAGATGAGGATATTGAAGAGGTTTCCAGTATTTATTTTGACCCGGATGTGCGCAAGGCAAATCTGACTCAGGGAAAGATATCCAATGCGCTAAAGCCTATGGCTGATAAGTACAACGAACTCAATCAGGAGCAACGCTATCAGTTTCGTAGAGAAGTCCGTGCGCTCGTTAAGTGGTATAACTACATTTCTCAGATTACCCGTATGTTCGATAAAGAACTGCACAAAGAGTACGTTTTCTGCTCTTACTTGGCCAAGTTGCTTCCCTCCGATCCCGTACAGCCATTTGATCTTGATAATAGAGTCAAGCTGGAATATTATCGTCTGGAAAAGACATATGAAGGTGCAATCGAACTTGAAAGCAAACCTGGCTCTTGGAAACCGACTCAGCCAAAACGGGCTGGTGGTCAAAAAGATCGTACCAGTCCATTGGACGAGATTATCCAGCGCATCAATGAGGAATTCTATGGTGAATTCACAGATGCAGACCGTGTAATGGTTGATACGCTGTATCAAAAAATGCGCAAGGATTCTAAAGCCAAAAAAGCCGCAAAGACCGAGGATCGCCAAGTATATGAGAGAAGTCTTTTTCCGGGGATTTTTGATACAACCGCACAGGAAGCTTATATGGAGAACACCGCAGCATATGAGCAGCTCTTCTTGGATGCAGATAAGTATCAGGCTGTGATGAGAGCTTTGGCGGATCGTCTGTATAAAGAACTGCACGACGACAAATAAGGTGGAAGAAATTCAGCCTTAAAATATGGGAATTATATTTCAAATATCATTACCCCATCTTTGGGCAGATTATAGTTTGGAGAAGTTTGCAGATGGCGAATTGCTTGTTTTGCAAATTTCTTGCTTACCGTCGTATCCCATTCCGCCAGCCGGATGATCTCCGCTGTTTCGGTCTCAAAATCAAACGAAATCTCGCCCCATTCGCCGTCGTTGTCCACCTGATACAGGTAGACAGCGGCGGCGATTTTCTTTTTGCGCTTGGTCTGGGATTTTCGTTTCAGTCGGATCATGTGAAGCACCCCGGCTTCTGTCAGTAAACAGGCCAAATGCTCCACGGCTTTGCGGTAGGCTCGTTCTGCGCCGCTGGCCGTGCTGCCCTCAAAGAGGACTGCCAGTTCTTCAAAGGTCAACCGGGTGCTGATGGGACTGACCCGTCCACAGGCCATACAGATGGCGTTTCTCTTTTCCAAAAGGGTTTGTTCCCGGTAATTCAGCTTTTCAAACGCTTCTCGGACAGCTTCAGCCCGGATACCGTTCCATAGAATCTCCGCATAGTCCCAATGGTCATCCCGGCTGACATCCTCTCCGGTTTCTTCGCTGTCCTCATCCTGAATGGTCTGATAAAACGGAACACGGCTTCGATTTTGCTTGGCCAATGCCAAAAACTTTGCTGCGGTTTCCTCGGTGCAACCGTTTTTCTGAGCATATTTTTGAATCGCCGCCTGTTCAGACTGACCGGATTGATTATAGAGCCAAGCAATCCCACGCACAGCCTTGTACTCATCCACGTTTTCAAAGGAACCGGCCTCCTCCTGCATCCGGCAGGTCAAAAGAGCGTTCCCGATAAAGTGATGGGCATAGGTCAGAAAATCTGTCCCTTGTGCGGGATCGTATTCCCGCAGACAATCCAGCATGGCAAGCACACAGCCCATTTTGTAGTCCCAAAAGCGTTCTGGGCTATAGCGATCCAACCCCTCCCGCAGCAGGAAACGGCGAACACGGTTATTGAGCCGGTTTTCATAGTGGTGCAGGAAAAAGGAAAACCAGCACAGTTCTCGGCTCTGCACGGCCTGAATGATATAATCACTCGGATTTTCATGGACAGGCGGTTCCGGGGCAAGCTGAAAGATGTGTTCCACTTCCCGCATGGTCAGGCCCTTGGGGTCCGTCAGAAAGCTGTATTTGGCACAGTGGCCGGACAACTCCCATGTCCACGCTGTATCCATTTTCCTTCACCGCCTTTCTGGTATTTCGCTGCTTATTTCTTTTGTACGACCTTCAAAAGTGCATCCTGGGTCATTTCCTGCTCGTAGACAGTGCTGGCATAGCGCTGATCAGAGAGCGCACGGAGCATCTTATCTTTTGCCAGCTTTTTCATAGCTGCTGCCGTTTCTTCATCCAGCTTTCCACGGCGGGTGCTTTGCAGGATGGTATTCATCCGGCGGGTATAAATGGCCTTGATGGGGTGATCGTCTGCAAGCTCCCGCTGCTCCCGGCCTCTCAGATTTCCGATTTGTCGGCAAGTCCGTCCCCGCTGGTCGCCGGGGGCCAGACCGCCGCAGTATTTGGTATGTCGTGCATCAATGGTGAGAAACCATCTGCCGCAGATGGGGCATTTCTTGGGGGCATGGCCCACACAAAGTCCCTCAAACAGATCGGAACGGAACATCCCCACAAAGGAGACATAGTGCATCCGCTTGACCAACTGTGGCTCCGTCTTTCCAGGCCGAATAGCGGCTACATACTGCACCGAAGCATTGGTCATGGTCATCCAGGCCGGGTTATCCAGCGACAGAGTTGGCTCACCTTTGAAGAACTGTCCGAACATTGCCGCATAACCGTCCGGGGTACGGTCATAACCTGGTTCATTCAACTGCTCTGCAAATTTCGTCAAGGCTTCCTTGTACTGCCCCAGAGAATAACTCAAATGCCCCAGCACCTGCGCTATTCGGATGAGCATTGTTGCCTTGCCGTGCTGACCAGTCAAAGCACAGATTAGTTGCTCCTGCTGAGTAAGCTGTAAATAGGCTTTGGTGTCCTCCATATATTCTTCGGAAAAGATGGCTGCAAGTTTTTGCTCAAAATAGCTTCGATTCAGGCGGGAGAACGGTGGTGTGGCCTGCAAAAAGAAGATGATCTCGCCAGCGGCCTGCTGCACCTGCGGCAGCAGCTCCATATCCACGGAACCGGTGTTCATCCCCTGAAGCAGCTGGTTCAGCACATTGCAGGGAGTATCCAGCTTCTCAATGGTGCTGTCCGGGATGTTCAGCACCTCGCAGCCAATGGTTCCTGCGGGCATCGTACACCCCTCATAGGTTACGGTGTCCTGCCAGAAATCCAGAGATAAAACAGCATGGTTGATAATCTGATCCATCTTCTCCCTCCTGTCATGTTTTTCTATTTTCATAATAGCACACAATTAAATTCTTGTCATGTTTTTTGAAAACGACTTGTCATGCCATTAGCCTGTTTTTTTCGATTTTCCCCATAACCTATACAGAGGGGTGAGAAAACTACCCCATCAAAAAGGAAATGGAGGGAATCTGTATGAATTTATTTGAAGTGGTGAAAGCCAATATTAACACACAGGAAGCAGCGCAAACGTATGGAATTGACGTCAATCACTATGGTATGGCACTGTGTCCGTTCCATAATGACCGTCATCCGAGCCTGTATATATCGGATGACCACTACCACTGTTTTGCCTGTGGGGAGCATGGGGATGTGATCGACCTGACCGCCAAACTGTTTGACCTTCGGCTGTATGATGCGGCCCGAAAACTGGCATCGGACTTTCACCTTGTACTGGACAAGCCCTTGCCAGAATCAATTCGCCAAAAATTAAAGCACAAAACCAAAGCACAGCAGCTTCGTGAGAACGAGCAGCTGTGCTTTTCTGTTTTGAACCAGTATCGGCGGTTGCTCCTGGATTGGGAAAGGCAATATGCACCGCAAGCGCCGGAAGATGTGTTGGACGAGCGGTTTGTGGAAGCCTGCCACCGTCTGCCCTGGGCAGAGTATCAGCTGGACATTCTGCTGCAAGGCGATTCCTATGAACGAGGCGAAGTCGTGAGTGAACTAACGGCAAACGGATACATCTGCAAATTACAGACCCGCCTGAGAGAGGAGCGATACCATGAATAACCCTGTTTGGATTGATGATAAGGGGAAAATCGTCGAACCGGAATACTGCCGGGATTTCCTGTCCCAGCATCCCATGCGCTGTATCAACGACCGCTTTTATACTGTGGATGGCCCATTGCCCGATGAGAGCAAATTGAAGCGCACGATTTATGAGGAAATCTCGCCCTGGCTTCACGCCAAGGTCGCACAGACGGTGGAGCAGATAATCAAAGCGTTGAAGCTGGCGGCATACACAGAACCGTTGACCCTGCAATGTGACCGCATCCATGTGGCGAACGGCACTTGTTTCCTGGATGGCACCTTTACGGAGGAAAAAGAGTATTGTGGCAACCGCCTTCCGGTGTCCTATCGGGCAGATGCTCCTGCACCGGAACACTGGCTGCACTTCCTTTCAGAACTGTTGGAACCGGAGGATATTCCCGCCTTGCAGGAGTATCTGGGCTATTGTCTAATCCCCTCCACCAAGGGCCAGAAAATGCTCATGCTGATTGGCAAGGGAGGCGAGGGCAAAAGCCGCATCGGTGTGGTGATGAACGCCATTTTCGGGCTCAACATGAACACCACTTCCATCCAGAAAGTAGAGAACAGTCGTTTTGCCAGAGCCGACCTGGAGGGCAAGCTGCTCATGCTGGACGATGATTTGGACATGAATGCCTTGACCAAGACCAACTATGTAAAATCCATCGTGACAGCAGAACTGCGGATGGATTTGGAACGGAAGAGAGAACAGAGCTATCAGGGGCTGCTTTATGTGCGTTTCCTCTGCTTTGGCAACGGGGCATTGACTGCACTTCATGACCGCAGCGATGGTTTCTTTCGCCGTCAGATCATTCTGACCACCAAAGATAAGCCTGTGGATCGGTTCGATGACCCGTTTCTTGCTGAGAAATTGATTGCCGAAAAAGAGGGAATCTTCCTCTGGATGCTGGAGGGATTGCGGCGGCTGATCGCCAATCACTATCACTTTACCATCAGCCAGAGAGCCAAGGACAATATCACTTCCGCAGTTCGGGATGCCAACAACATTCTGGACTTTCTCGATTCTGAGGGTTATGTGGCATTCAAGGCCGATTATGAAGCCAGCACCAAAAATCTGTATGCAGCCTATAAGCGGTGGTGCGAGGACAACGCCGAAAACCCACTGTCACCAAAGAGCTTTGCAAACCAGCTCAGCCAGAACGCAGAACGCTATCATTTGGAGCCGGTCAATAACCTGCACATCGGTGGTGGAAAACGGTGCCGGGGATATATGGGCATTTATGTTCTGCTCTCGCCAATGGAGTTGTAAAGAAACTCAAAACCTTCTGTTCGTGCGTTCATGCGTTCCTGATTGGGTACAACCTGTGGAACGAAGGAACGCACGAACGCAAAAAATCGAAGTTCATTTTTTATTGTTCGGCTCAGAGGCCGCTCTAAAATCCGAACTTTCCAATCAATGGTTGTGCAAGCAGTGAAAAACACTACCGTAAACAGAACGCAAATCATCATTTGGTGATTTACAGAATGGTGATAGTGGTATGCGGAAAGGTAACTATTTTCACGGTTTCGCTTGCAAGCCCACCTAATCGCAAAGTCGATGGGGTGCTGTTACAGACAGTTCTTCATGGACGCAATCCTGAGTGATTTTTTGAATGTTATCTGTTTTTACCGAGCCATGCAGCGAATATGCTCCACAGCAAACCAGCTTTACGAAAGAATGAGGTGTTTTCTATGAAATCCAATTTGAGAAATGAAATCAAGTCGTACATCGTGCGTTCGGGCTGCACGATGCAGGAGGTCGTTGACCAGCTTTCCGAGGATTACGGCTGGAGCGACAGCGTTTCCAACCTGTCCAACAAGCTCCAGCGGGAGTCTCTGCGGTATGTGGAGGCGGTTCAGCTTGCTGACGCCCTTGGTTATGACCTTGTATGGCAGAAACGGGCCAAACCGTAACCCCTGTTCCCATCAAAAACAGCGAACCGCTTTTGATGGACAGTCAGCGAAAGGATGTTTTCGCTGACAACGAAGGACTGCGATCCGGTGTCGGAGAGCAGGCATTCGGGCTGGATATGGAAAAGGAGCGCAGACGGATTTTCCGTATCCAGCAGCGGTCATCGCAATGACCGCAATTTCCCCTCGGAGAGCCCCTCGGGAGAGCCCACGGCACTTTGCAGACCTCTGGGATGAAAGTGTTATAGTGGGTTATTACACTTCCCGCAGGAAGTGCATCCCCATCCCCAGCCGTCTGCCACCAAGCGGAAAGGAGCTGATTTTTATGGCCAGAAACGACGGAATCGACCGTACAAGCGCCAGAAATGTGGATGTCCCGGACAAGGACATCGGCAACACCCAAAAGCACAACGAACGGGAAAAAGACAGCTACCGCAATCCGGATATTATCCCGAAACGCCTCAGCTATAACGTCCATTTCAAAAAGCCGGCCGCCAGCTATACGGAGCTGTTTGCCCAGATGGAATCCTCCGGCACAATCTCCACCCGTGGGCTGAAGCCGGATGCCATTCACTATGGAGAACTGATTTTCGATGTGAACTCCGCCTATTTCCACAATCACGGAGGCTATGAGTTTGCCAAGCAGTTTTACGCTGAAGCCTATCAAGCCGCCGTGAAGATTGTGGGGGGCGAACAGTATATCCTCTCTGCCGTCATGCACGCCGATGAGATCAACCGGGCCATGTCGGAAGCTCTGGGGCGGGATGTGTATCATTACCACCTTCATGTAGTGTATGTCCCAGTGGTGGAAAAGCAGATTCTTTGGTCGAAGCGGTGCAAGGATAAGGCTTTGGTGGGGACGGTCAAGGAGACCATTATGCAGGTCAGCCGCAGCAAAAAGTGGCTGTCCCAACCGGCACTGGACGAAGCCGGGAATCCCGTTTTGCAGAAAAATGGAAAGCCGGTTCTAAAGAAATCCTACTCCATTTTGCAGGATGATTTTTACCAGCACATGAGAGCTGCCGGATATACCGATGTGGAGCGTGGAGAGCGTGGTAGCACCGAGGAACATTTGACGGTGACCCAGTTCAAGGTGGCACAGGAGCAGCAGCGGCTAGAAGATGTGACTGCTCAAATCGCTCAGAAAGAACAAACGCTGGACAGCGCACAGGCTGCTGTTGAGAAAAAGCAGAAAGAGCTGCAATCCCTGCAAAAGCAAACCAAAGAACAGCGCACCGCTGCTTTGACTGTACAGGAAATCCGTTCTATGGGGAAAAAGACGATTACCGGCAATATCACTTTCACTCCATCTGAATGCGATATGCTCAAAGACTATGCGGTCAATGGGATTCTTGCCAAGGCAGAAAACAGCCGCTTGGAAGCAAAACTGCAAAGCGCACAAAAAAGTGCCGCTGTTTGGAAACAGCGATATGAATCGCTGAAAGAACAGGCACGGCCTTATCTGGAAGCTGTCAAGCTCGCACCCGAAAAGGTGCGGGCTTTTCTTAACGCCATTTTGACCCGGACACGGGACACAAAACAACATGACCAACCTGTCCGCCGCAAATCACAGGATATGGAACTTTAATAGAAAGGAATTTTTGCTTATGACCAATCTGACAACAAAACTCAATAAGCTGATGCTCGATGGTGCTCCTGCACAAGAATTGATCCATGCTTGTGTGGGAATCGACATAGAATCCTGCTTTGACCCGATTTTTGAGCCGCCGATCGACTTTCTGGAAGAATGCCGGAAACGGTGGGAAAACCGGATGAATCCGTTCACCGGTACGGTGGAACGGAAAATCGGAAATACCTGGTATCTGCTGGAGACTGTATGTGACGGAAATGAGCCGCTTACCCACAAGGTAAAACGGCTCATTTTTTCGAATAAGGAGGCGCTTTGTTCATGACACAGACTCAAATTCATGCTACAATATCACCATGCACACCGATTCTGTCAGCTGACCCAACCGTAAAGGAGGACGTTATGTTGGATCAGCAGAAAATTACCATCCTGTACTGCCGCCTCAGCAATGAGGATGCGCTGGATGGAGAATCAAATTCAATACAGAATCAAGAGTTAATATGTAAAGGGTGGTTTCTCCACCCGAATACATGTGACTGCGGCTCATTTGTGGTGAATTGAAAAGCAGTTATAGGAAAGGAGCAGAAAAAGCCTTATAACCGCTGAAAATCAACACAAAAAGGAGCTGATTCTTGTGAAATCTATATTTGAGGAAATGGGCGGTACATACCGTCAAGTGGGAGATTATTTTATCCCCAACCTTGTTCTGACGGATGACGGCGATTATCAGATAGGCAAATACGGACGTATGCGTCGCAGCTATCTGAAAGAACACCGAAAAATCCTCTACACCAACTATGTGGTGGAGGGAACGCTGTTCAAGCACTTAGCCGAAATCGACCAAGCCTGTAATGAGCGTATAGAAATCATCGTATCTGCTATGTCGGAGCAGGAGGGCGTGACCGAGGCACTGAAAGCGGCTGACCAAATGGAATGGGTACGCCGTAAAAACAACATCCGCAACCGTGCGGAGGAAATCATTTTGACTGAACTTGTATATGCTTAAACGAATGCCCGTATCGGCTGTTATGGCTAATAACGGGCATTTTGGCTTTTGTCAGTTATTTTCTTTTGTGCTGGCTACAAGACGGTCAAAATCACTTTGATACAGACGATCTTGAATGACACGGTACTGCTCAAATTCACTTTCTGCAAAGGTTTTTGCGATTGCGGCTGTAACTTTACCTTTGTTTTGTAAGACTTCCGCATCGTTGAATTGCAGGAACGCATCCAGCTTGGATGCCCAATCTGCCATCGTCATAGGAATATGCCGCCGTGCCTGTCTTGTGGCATAGTCCAGATACATGGTGACGATCTCGTTCAGCTCCTGTATCTCACCCTTGGATAAGTAATTCTTGGCAATCGACACATCCGCTTTCACAATTTTACCATCGGGAGCATTGCGCCACGAGGTCAAGCCCATGTGTTCTTTGGTATGGTCAGCCCGTGCCATAATGACTTCTGCGGCAGTATTGCCATGGACGGCATAGTGCATCTTATTCTGCACCGTAGCAAAGAAATCCTTGGTGAGCTGGCTGTCGAGGGAATAATCCACGGCGGTGGCATAGATGTCCGTGATTTTCTGATAGAAACGG